>WNFY01000063.1_pt1 | contig 65408 bp, 47 predicted proteins | sample 5400091 | NCBI WGS metagenome assembly WNFY01 (sample SAMN13153364, study PRJNA577476) | soil metagenome | isolation source: 60 cm soil or saprolite under grassland replicate 1 | place: USA:California | collected 2016-06-15
GCACGGGCGGAAACTACCCGGCGCCGCTCGCGGCGCTCGAAGCGGTCGAGTACGGCCTCAAGCATGGCATCACCGAGGGCCTGAAGCGCGAGGCGCAGTTGTTTGGGCAGCTCGCGGTGACCGACGTCTCGCGCAAACTCGTCCAGATCTTCTTCGCGACCAACCAGCTGAAGAAGGACGCCGGCGTCGCGAACGCCCCCGCGCCCGTGCGCGTCACGCGCCTCGGCATCATCGGCTCCGGGTTCATGGGATCGGGTATCGCCGGCACGGCGGTCGCCCAGGCCGAAGTCGACGTGCGGATGAAAGACGCTGATGTGGCCCGCGTGGCGCAGGGCATTCTCGCGGCGCGGGCGATCCTCGACGACCGGCTGAAGCGGCGCCGCATCACGAAGTTCGAGTACGCGCGGCTCGTCGCGCTCCTGTCGGGCGGCGACACCTACGCCGGGTTCGGGCGGGCGGAGCTCACGATCGAGGCGGTCTTCGAGGAGCTCGGCGTCAAGCAACAGGTGCTGCGGGAAGTGGAGGCGGTGATCCCGCCTACGGGCGTCTTCGCTTCCAACACCTCGACGATTCCGATTACCCGGATCGCCGAGGCCGCCCACGCCCCCGAGCGCGTCATCGGGATGCATTTCTTCTCGCCGGTCGCCAGGATGCCGCTGCTCGAGGTGATCCCCGGCGCACGCACCGCGCCGCAGACGATCAGCACGGCGGTCGCGTTCGGCCGGCGGATGGGCAAGACGGTCATCGTCGTCCAGGACAGCCCAGGGTTCTGGGTGAACCGCATCCTCGCGCCGTACGCCAATGAGATCGGCCATCTGCTTGCGGAGGGCGCGTCGATCGAAGACATCGACAGCCTGGCGGTGCGGTTCGGATTTCCGGTGGGGCCGGTGACCCTGCTCGACGAGGTCGGCCTCGACGTCGCCCTCAAAGTCGCGGCCGTGATGCAGGAGGCATACGGCGACCACATTCTGCCGGCCCCGGGCCCCGGCGTCGCCGCGCTTGTCAAAGAGGGCCGTCTGGGCCGGAAGTCGGGCCGTGGCTTCTACCTCTATAAGGGCGGGAAGAAGCGTGACGTGGACCAGAGCGTGTACGAGCTCCTCGGCGTCCATCCCAACGGCGGGCCTCGCCCCGCGGAAATCCTGCAGCGGCTCCTACTCGGGATGGTCAACGAGGCCGCGCGCGCCCTGGGCGAAGGCGTCGTCAAGAATCCGCGCGACGGCGATATCGGGGCCATCTTCGGATTTGGCTTCCCGCCCTTCCGCGGCGGCCCGCTGCGGTACGCGGATGATCTGGGTGCCGAGCGGCTCGTCACGGATCTCGAGCGGCTCGCCGAGCGCTACGGGACGCGCTTCGCCCCCAGTGAGGTGTTGCGGGAGCATGCCCGCGCCGGGACCAAGTTCTACCGCTGATGCTGCGGGCCGCCTTTCTGTGGCTGAGCGAGCAGCCGCGCATCTTTCGCTTCGTTCGCCGGAACGGGCTCGCCCGCACGCTGGCGTCGCGTTTTGTAGCCGGCGAGACGATCGACGAGGCGATCACGACGCTCCACGACCTCAACACGAGCAACCTGTCCGCCTCTCTCGACCTCCTCGGCGAGTCGGTGCTGCACGCCGAGGAGGCGCAGCGCGCCTGCCGCGCGTACCTCGATCTCCTCGACCGCATGCAGGCGGCGCAGGCCAATGCCAACGTGTCGGTCAAGCTCACGCAGATGGGGCTCGACATCGATGAGCCGCGATGTCTCGGCAACATGCGCGCGATCATCGGGAAGGCGAAGCAGTACGGCTCGTTCGTGCGGATCGACATGGAGCAGTCGAGCTATACCGCTAAAACGATTGCGATCTTCAAGGACATCCTGTACCCGGAGTTTGGCAATACGGTCGGCGTGGTGCTCCAGTCGTACTTGCGGCGCACCGCCGCTGACGTGAGCACCATGATCGGCCTGGGCGCGCGGGTGCGACTGTGCAAGGGTGCGTACCAGGAGCCGGAGGACGTGGCGTTTCCGGACAAACGCGACGTCGACGCCAACTTCATCGACTGCATGGAGCAGCTGATGGCGCGTGGCCACTACCCCGGGATTGCGACGCACGACATCAGCATCATCGACCACGCGAAGGCGTTCGCAAAACAGCGGCACATCCCGAGTGAGCGATTCGAGTTTCAGATGCTGTACGGCGTGCGGCGCGATATGCAGTACCGGTTGCGGCGGGAAGGCTACAACGTGCGCGTGTACGTCCCGTTCGGCACGCACTGGTACCCCTACCTGATGCGTCGCCTCGCCGAGCGCCCGGCAAACATCGCGTTCATCACCACCAACATCCTGAAAGAGTGGACGACACGACGTTAGGCGGTTATCAGCAGGTGCACGGGCGTCCCCCGGCGTTTGGTGCCGCGGACGGCCAGGCCTATTCCGTGGCGACATTCGCCGACGATGCCGCGGAAAAGGGACGCTACGGTGCCGCGCTCCTGTTTGTGCGGTGGGACGAGGCAGCGCGCCCCGCGGGACATCTCGAGACCGATTATCTCGCCTTCGGCTCGACACCTGACGAGGCGCTGGCTCCGGTATTGGCACTGACGCTGGAGCAGGTGAAAGCGCATCTCGATCAATGCGTGGCGCGAGGTGGGTCATGAGTGCCACCAGCGGGGTCGTGCTCGCGCGCACGGCCGGAGGGTATCGAGTCCACACCGACGCGGGCGAAATCATCGCCACCCTCCGCGGTAAGCTCAAGCACCGGGACTCGGATCGGGTCGTTCCCGGCGACGTGGTCGTGCTCGAGGGATCGGCGATCGCCGAGATCCGGCCGCGCCGCTCGGTGCTCGCGCGTCGGGCGGCGCAGGGCAGCAGCGGCGCAGGGCCCCGGCGCGCTCAGCCGGTGGCGGCCAACGTGGATCAAGTGATCGTCGTAACCTCGGCCCGTGATCCCGAGCCGAGCCCTCGAATGATCGACCGGTTCCTGGTGATCGCGGAAGCGAACGGGCTTCCTGCGGCGGTGGTCCTCAACAAGATCGAGCTCGACCGCGCGATCGAAGAGACTCTGGCCCGCCGGTTCAAGACCGCCAGCTATCAACTGCTGGGAACGTCGGTGAAGGCGGATGAAGGCCTCCCCGCGCTGCGCGACTTGCTGCGCGGCAGGCACTCGGTCTTCACGGGCGCATCGGGCGCCGGGAAGTCGAGTCTGCTCAATGCCCTCGAGCCGGGGCTCAAGCTGCGTGTCGGCGCAATCAGCGAGAAATGGCGGACCGGCAAGCACACCACGACCGCCGCGGAGCTGGTGCCTGTTGCCGGCGTTGGGTACGTCGTCGACACGCCTGGCCTCCGCGAAATCGGCGCCTGGGGCATCGATCCCAACGAGCTGGGCGCCTGCTTTCCGGAATTCCGCCCGTACCTCGATCAGTGCCGCTTCGACAACTGCCGGCACCTGACCGAGCCCCGCTGCGCCGTGCGCGCGGCCCCGCCGGGAGCGATCGATCCCGATCGCCTGGTGTCTTACGAGCGGATCTACGAAGAAGTCAGCGAGCCTTCCTGGTCCAGCGGCCGGCGTCGCGGGAGGTGACTCTGGCCATCATCTGCGCGAACGCGTCATCGAGGTCGATGTGCTGAGAATTGGCGATGCAGATCACCACGAACAGGATGTCCGCGAGCTCCATCGATATCGATCCTGGTTGCTCATCGGGTTTCTTCGGCTTGGGGCCGAATTGGTGATTGACCTCGCGTGCCAGCTCGCCGACTTCTTCGGCGAGGCGCGCCACGTTCGCGAGCGGCGTGAAGTAACCCGCCTCGAACTGGCCCACCCACTGATCGACGGCATGTTGCGCCTCACGAAAGCTCATGGCTGACCTCGTCGCGCCTTTTCAGGGTGAGCGGTACGCGGCCGCGGACCGGCTCAGTGTCTTGATCGCGCCGCCGTACGACGTCATCGATCAGGCGGAGCGGGCTCGGTACGCGGGCGCCGACCGGGACAATATCGTGCACGTCATGTTGCCGGAAGCGCCGCCCGGGAAGCCGGAGGACGACCGCTACGGCGTCGCGGCCAAACGACTGGCGGCGTGGCGTCGCGATGGCGTGCTGCGTCGCGACGCTCGGCCCGCGCTGTATGTCCTGGCGCAAGATTTCACGCTGCCCACCGGAGAGCGGCTCACGCGCCGCGGGGTCTTCGCCGCCGTGGCGGCGGAAGGCTACGAGCCCCGCCGCATTCGCCCGCACGAGAAGACGCACGCGGGGCCCAAGGCCGATCGTCTGGCGCTCATGCGCGCCACGGCAACGAACATCGAATCGATTTTCTTGCTGGCGCCCGACCGCGATCGCGCCTTGGCGAACGCCCTGGCGGCAGTCTCACAGGAGACGCCCGACGCGACGGCGGAGCTGAATGGTGTGGGAATCCGGCTGTGGATCGTGCGTGACGTGTCCCGTTTCCCGCTTCCCGATTCCCCACTCTACATCGCGGATGGGCATCACCGCTACGAAACGGCGAGCGCGTACGCGCTGGAGAATCCGTCCGCCGATCGCGTCCTTGCGCTGATCGTGTCGGCGCAGGACCCGGGACTCGCCGTGTTGCCTACGCATCGCGTGATCTTCGGCGCGGGCCGCGACCTGGAGCGTTTACTGCCGCGGTGGCGCGACTGGTTCGACGTGCAGCCGCTTGCGGCGGGCCGCGACCCGGTGACCACGCTGGCGTCGCTCGGCGTCGATCGCACCGCGTGCCTCGTGGCCGACCACGCGCGGGTGCTCGTGATGTTGCTCAAGCCCGGCGCGCTACCGGACCGGGTGCCGAGCCTGGCGCAGAGCACGGCGGTGCGCGAGCTCGATGTCGCGCGCATCGAATCACTGGTCGTGAAGGAGATTCTCGGTGCCGGGACCTCGACACCGATCGTGCGCTACGTGGCGGACGCACAGGAAGCGCTGAACCTGGTCCAGCATGGCGGCGCCGCGGTGAGCGTGTTGTTGAATCCCACGAAAGTGGACCAGGTGTTTGCGGTGGCGGATGCTGGAGACGTCATGCCTCCGAAATCCACCTATTTCATTCCGAAGGTACCGAGTGGCTTAGTCCTGCGGCCATTGTAGCGTCGGACGGTCAATACGGGAGCGTATATGTCACTACAAGGGAAACGAATTCTCTTCTTTGCAGGTCCTCTATACGAAGACCTCGAGCTATGGTATCCGAAGATCCGACTTGAGGAGGAGGGTGCGACGACAGTCGTCGCCGGAATTGGTGAGAAGACGTATCAAGGCAAACGGGGATATCCAGTGACTGTCGATTCCCAGGTGGATCAAATCGAATCGGGGGACTTTGACGGGCTCGTCATTCCGGGAGGATTCGCCCCCGATCAGCTTCGGCGCTTCGACAAAGTCTTACAACTGACTCGACAGATATACCAAGCGGGTAAGCCCGTCGCGTTCATATGCCACGCCGGATGGGTACCCATTTCCGCAAAGATCCTGAAGGGGAAACGAGCGACCAGCGTTCGTGCGATCAAAGACGACATGGAAAACGCCGGCGTGCAATGGGAAGACAGTGCTGTCGTCGTTGACGGCAATCTCATCTCGTCTCGGACCCCGGCTGACTTGCCGCAGTTCTGTCGGGCTCTGATTCAGGCACTCGAACGCGGTCCTCAAGATTGAGAGCCTACGCGTCGTCAGCCTGTCCGACCGTCCGACGCTCCTGTAGTTTTTCGCACATGAGGCCACGCCAGCAGATTCTCGACAATCTCGACTCTGTCTACCGTGAGGCCTACGATCGGGCCAAGGCGCTGAAGGACGATCGTCGTATGGCAGATCTCGATGCCGCCTACCAGCGCGAACAACTGTTGCTCGAGGTGTTGCTCGACATTCGCGACGGGATCAGCGGGCCATCGAAGCAAAAGCCGGCCGACTCGGGCGGCAATCCCATGGCCGCTCTCGACACCATTCGCCGCATCACTCGACTCCGGTAGGAGGTCCGCCGTGCGTTCTGCGTACGTCGCCGCGCTAGCGCTGCTCGCCGCCTGTGGGTCCAAGGCCGACATCGTCATTCAAGGCGGGCCGGTCTGGACCGGTCTCTCAACCGGCCGCGGCCGGCCCGGTGCGGTCGCGACCCTAGGCGACAAGATCCTCGCGGTCGGCGATTCGGCTGAGATCGCTCGCTACGTTGGTCCCAACACACGAGTCCTTCAGGCCAACGGCGGCCTGATCATGCCGGGATTCGCCGATGGCCACACGCATTTTGTCGACGGCGGCTTTCAGCTCGCCTCCGTGAATCTGCGGGACGCCGCCACGCCCCAGGAATTCGTACGCCGGCTGAAGGAGTACGCCGCGCACCTGAAGCCTGGCGAATGGATTCTGGGCGGCGATTGGGATCATACGCTTTGGCGTGGCGCGCCATTACCGCGACACGAGTGGATCGATTCGGTCACGCCGAATAACCCCGTCTTCCTCAGCCGCCTCGACGGGCACATGGCTTTAGCGAACGCTGCCGCGATGCGCGCGGCGAAAGTCACCAGCGCGACGCGCGCGCCCGTGGGCGGCGAAATGCCCCGCGATGCGCGCGGTGAGCCCACCGGCATTTTCAAAGACAATGCCGAAGGTCTGATCGACGCGGCCATCCCGGCGCCTTCCGCCGAGCAGGAAGACTCCGCCGTGGCGCGCGCGCTCGCGCATGCCGCGTCGCTCGGCGTCACGGCAACCGGAAACATGTCCGCCTCCTGGGCCAATCTTGCCGCCTACAAGCGCATGGAGCGCGCCGGCCGGATGACGGTCCGGGTCTTTCTCTATCTCCCGATCGACCAGTGGCACGCCGTCGCCGATAGCGTGCGTAACGGCGCGGGCGACGATTGGGTGCGAATCGGCGGCGTGAAGGGATACATGGACGGCTCGGCGGGGTCGCGGACCGCGTTCTTCTTTGAACCGTTCTCGGACTCAGCGGGATATTACGGGTTGATGCGTCAACCGGAAGCCGAGATGCGCGCGTGGGTCGGCGCGGCGGACTCGGCCGGTCTCCAGATTGCCGTGCACGCGATCGGCGATCGTGCCAACGCGATCATTCTCGCGATTTACGACAGCGTCACCCATGCGCACGGCGTGCGCGACCGGCGCCTCCGCGTGGAGCACGCGCAGCATCTGCGGCCTCAGGAGATCCCCTTCTTTGGCCCCCGGCGCGTCGTGCCGTCGATGCAGCCCTACCACGCCATCGACGACGGTCGCTGGGTCGAGCAGCGCATCGGACCGGTGCGCATCAAGACGACGTACGCCTTCCGGACTTTGCTCGATACCGAGGCCCCGCTCGCCTTCGGCTCCGACTGGACCGTCGCACCGCTCGATCCGATGCTCGGGGTGTACGCGGCTGTGACCCGGCGAACCCTGGACGACAAGAATCCGGGCGGCTGGGTGCCGGAACAGAAGATCACCGTGGGAGAAGCGCTCCGCGCCTACACGTACGGCAACGCGTGGGCGACGTTCAACGAGCAGAAATGGGGAACGCTCGCGGTGGGGCGCTTCGCGGACGTCGTGGTGCTGGATCGCGACCCGTTCGCCGTGCAGCCGGAGTCACTGGGGACGATCAAACCCCGCTTTACCATCGCGGGCGGGAAGGTCGTGTATCAAAAGCCCTAGAAATCGGATTCGAGGCTATTTTCCAAGCCCATGGCGACCCGTTCTCGTTCTGTGAATAAAGCGGCACCTGCTGCCCGGCCGGCGAAAGCAGGCGCTGTCCTTTCGAAAGCCGATCTGCTCGACATGTATCGGCTGATGCTTCTGTCGCGCCGTATCGACGACAAGGAGATTCAGCTCAAGCGTCAAAACAAGATCTTCTTTCAGATATCAGGGGCGGGCCACGAGGCCGTCCTGGTCGCCGCCGGGAAGGCGTTGCGGCCGTCGTACGACTGGTTCTATCCCTACTACCGCGACCGCGCCCTCTGTCTCACCCTCGGCATGACGCCCACCGAGATGTTTCTCTCGGCCGTGGGCGCCGCCGACGATCCGAACTCGGGTGGACGGCAGATGCCGTCACATTGGGGTCACAAGCAGCTCAATATTGTCAGCCAATCGAGCCCGACCGGCACCCAGTTCCTCCAGGCCGTCGGCTGCGCCGAAGCCTGGCTGCGCTACGACCGGATCGACGACCTCAAAGACAAGCCGGACCATCGCGATGAGGTGGTCTACTGCTCCGCGGGCGACGGCACGACGAGCGAAGGGGAATGGTGGGAGGCGTTGAACAGCGCCAGCAACCTCAAGCTGCCGGTGCTGTTTCTGATCGAGGACAACAAGTACGCCATCTCGGTGCCGATCGAGGTGCAGACGGCCGGAGGATCGGTCTCGAAGCTCGTCAGCAACTTCCCGAACCTGCATCTGGAAGAGGTCGACGGCTGCGACCCGATCGCGTCATACGCGGCCCTCACGCGCGCGGCCGACTGGTGCCGCCAGCGAAAAGGACCGGCACTCGTCCACGCCCACGTGACGCGTCCCTACTCCCACTCGCTGTCCGATGACGAGATCCTCTACAAGCCGCCGCGCGAGCGCGATGAGGAAGCGAAACGCGATCCGGTGACGAGATTCCCCAGGCAGTTACTCGACGAGGGTGTCGCGACCGAATCCGAGATCGAGGCGATCAAGGCCCAGGTCGAGGAGGAGATCCAGGTCGCCGCCGACATGGCCCTCGCGTCGCCGCAGCCCAAACCGGAAACCGCGCTGCAGTGGGTGTATTCGCCCGACGTCGATCCCACATCGGAGCAGTTCGACACCGAGGACGATCCGCATTTCACGGGCGAGCCCACGACGATGGTGGATCTGCTCAACGGCTGCATGAAGGACGAGATGACGCGCGATCCGCGTATCCTCGTGTTCGGCGAGGACGTCGCCGACGTCAGCCGCGTGCAGTACTTGAAGGAAGTGAAGGGCAAGGGCGGCGTCTTCAAGGTGACGTGGGGGCTGCAGCGCCAGTTCGGCGGCGATCGCGTGTACAATTCCCCCCTCGCCGAAGCCAACATCATTGGTCGAGCCGTCGGCCTCGCGACCCGGGGCCTCAAGCCCGTCGTGGAAATCCAGTTCTTCGACTACATCTGGCCGGCCTATCACCAGCTCCGCAATGAGCTCGCGACCATTCGCTGGCGTTCGAGCAACGCCTTCAGTGCCCCGGTCGTCGTGCGCGTCACCTACGGTGGCTACCTGAAAGGCGGCTCGGTGTATCACTCGCAGACGGGCGCCGTGGTCTTCACGTCCGTCCCGGGGCTGCGCGTCATCTGTCCGTCCACGGCCCTCGACGCCAACGGCCTGCTGCGCACTGCCATCCGCTGCGACGATCCCGTGCTGTTCCTCGAACACAAGCACCTCTACCGCCAGACCTACAACAAAGCCCCGAATCCCGGCCCCAACTTCATGATCCCGTTCGGCAAGGCGAAGGTCGTCCGGGAAGGAACGGGCTTGACCGTCGTGACGTACGGCGCGGTCGTGCAGCGCGCGCTCGTCGCCGCCAAGGAGCTCGACGAGAAGGACGGTGTCAGCGTCGAGGTGATCGATCTGCGCTCGCTGTCGCCGGTGGATTGGGAAACGATCGAGACGTCGGTCCGGAAGACGAACAAGGTGATCGTCGCGTACGAAGACGCCCTCTCCTGGGGCTACGGCGCCGAGATCGCCGCCCGGATCGCCGATCAATGCTTCCCGTGGCTCGACGCGCCGGTCAAGCGCGTCGCCTCCACCGACACCTTCGTCGGGTACGCGCCCGCCCTCGAGGACTACATCCTGCCACAGGTGGAGGATCTCGCGCAGGCGATGCGCGAGCTGCATGCGTTCTAAGCCGGCCCTCCTCTACAGCATCCTCTTCTTTCTCTCGGGCGCGACCGGCCTGGTGTACGAGCTGCTGTGGGTCCGCGTCCTCTATCAATCGTTCGGCTCGACAATTCAATCCGTCACAACCGTCGTCGCGGCGTATATGGGCGGCCTCGGTCTGGGCGCCTGGTTGTTTGGCCGGATCACGGACCGCTCGCCACGGCCCGCCGCGCTGTACGGCAAGCTCGAGATCGCCATTGGGGTGTTCGGCATCATCTCGCCGCTCGTGCTCGGCCTCGCGCATTGGATCTACCTCGGCACCGCCGGTGCTCTTGCGCTCGGCAGCGCCGCCAGCGTGGCGCTACGGTTTGGACTCGCCGCGCTGGTCCTGCTGATTCCCACCACGCTCATGGGTGGGACGCTGCCAGTGCTGACGCGAGCACTGATGGGCGACGATCGAGGTTTGCTCAAGCCATCGCTCGGACGCCTGTATGGCTTGAACACGCTCGGCGCGATGATTGGGACGGCCCTCGCCGGATTTGTCTTGATCGAGCTGGTAGGTGTGCGTGCTTCGCTGTGGACGACCGCCGCGATCAACCTGGCGATCGGTGCCGCGGCGATCGTACTGGGTCGCGAGCAGAGCTTGGCTGACCCCGGGCGCAAGCCCGGGGAGGGCCAAGGCCTGCCCACCTCTCGCGATCACCTTCACAACCTCGCGCTCGCGCTGTTGGCCCTCACAGCCTTCGCGTCACTCCTCGACGAAATCGCCTGGACTCGAGTGCTGATCATGGTCGTCGGCGGGTCGACCTACGCGTTTACCCTGATTCTGCTGGTGTTTCTCCTGGGCATCGGCCTGGGCAGCATCATCGTTGCTCGGCGTAGTGCTCCGCGCCTAGATACCGCCGTCAACGCGGCGCTCGCCCAGGGGATCACCGGAATTGGTGCCGCGCTCCTGTTCGTGTTCTTTGGATTCCTGCCGTCCTACATCATCGCGGTGTTCCAGATCGTGGACCTGAGCGCCGCTGCGCGGCTTTTCCTGATGGGCGTCGCCGTAGGCGCGGTGGTGCTCATCCCGGCGATCGGAATGGGCATGACGTTCCCCTTGCTCGCCGACCTCACGGCTCGCGAGCGTGAGGCCCGCGGGGCGGACGTCGGTGCTGCCTACGCGCTCAACACGCTCGGCAGCATCCTCGGCGCCGTGTTGACCGGCTTTGTGCTCATCGTGGCGCTGGGAACACAGACAACGCTGCGCCTCGGACTCATCGTCAACGGCATCGCCGCGTTGGTGCTCGCGGTGCTCGCCTCACGCGGCATCGCGGAGGGCTCGGCGGAAGACCGGCGGATCCGCGCGCGCGTGTTGACGGCGGGAGGTCTCGGCACAGTGGCGCTGCTCGCTGCCGTGGCCGCCCCCGGCTGGAGCACGCGCCTCATCGACCTGGGGCCCACGATCTACGCGCGCCAGCCCATGGATCAGGCAGCGCGGCGGCGGTTTCTCGAACACCGCGGCGTGCGGCAGCTCGCCTTCCGAGAGGGGCCGAACGCGACCGTTAGTGTGTGGGAGGGCGAGACCGGGCGGTCGCTGCGCGTCAACGGGAAGGTCGATGCGTCTGATCGCGGCGACATGGACACGCAGATCATGATCGGCCTGGCCCCGATCGTCGCACATCCCGCCGCCACATCCGCGTTCTTGATCGGTCAGGGCACCGGCGTGACGACGCGCGTGCTCGCGAGCGTGCCCGGCATGACTCGCGTGAAGGTGGTCGAGATCGAGCCCGCCGTCCTGGCGATGGACAGCCTCTTTCACCCGGTCAACGACCGCGTCCTTGCCCGCCCCAACGTACATGTGGTCGTGGACGATGCGCGCAGCGCCCTGCAGCTCGATCGCGAGCGCTACGATGTGATCGTGTCCGAGCCCTCCAATCCGTGGATCGCGGGCATCGCGACGCTGTACACGCCGGAGTTTTTCCGCATCGCCAAGGCGCGGCTCGCCGACGACGGCGTGTTCTGCCAATGGATCCAGCTGTACCAGCTGCCGCTCCCCATTGTCGCCGGCATCGTGCGCTCCCTGCACCAGGTGTTCCCCCACGTGAACGTGTGGTTCGGCGGCACCGCCGATCTGGTGGTCCTGGCGTCGTCCCGCCCGATCACCTACGACCGGACGTGGCTTGCGCAACTCATCGGTCCAGGCGGCCAGCTTCAGGCGCTGAGCAGAGAGTGGCTCAGCATCGACGGGCCGGACCAATACTTTGGCCGGCAGCTGCTGGGTGACTCGGGAGTTGCGCGCCTCATCGCCCGTGCGACCTTCGGACACAGCGACGACCGGCCTCGCCTCGAATTCGTCGCGGCCCGCCGCTTTCTCGATCCCGGCGCGGCGGCGAACGCCGTGTTTGACTCGCTGGTGCAACTTGGGACCCGCGAAACCGGCGCGTCTCCCTTCACGCTCTTACGGATTCTCGCGGCGCGCCGCAGCGATGCCGGCCTGCTGCCCTATCTCGACGCGGCGCGGCGCGCCCAGCCCGACGAAGCGGAATGGAGCGTGCGCAGCGCCGGAGTTCGGCTGGCGCTGGGCGACACGGCGCAAGCCGATTCGCTGCTCGGCGTGGCGATGGCTCGGCATACTGGAGCGGACGCACTCCAGATGCGTGCCCTGCTCGCCGCCGCGCGCAGCAAGCCGTTCGCTGCGTCCGCCTTGCGGGACGCACTGGCCGCCGGCGCCGACACCGCCCAGATACGCGCCGCGATGTCGTTGCTGGCCGTTCGAGGCTCCCGCTGGGCCGAAGCAGCGTCCCAGGCGGGCGGCGCCTTGGCCGCTGCGCAGGGGACCTTTCGCCATCCGTTCCCCGGCGAATTCCTGTCGCAGGCCCTCGGGCAGATCGCGTTGGACGCGCCGGCGCAGCTTGCGGACAGCGTGCTGCGCTACGCGGCTGCGCGGCGCCGGGGGTCGGCCCGCTATCTCGAATTGGCGGCGGTTGCGGCACTCCGGGCGGGCCGGTGTGAAGATGCAGCCGCAGGTTTCGTGGAGCTACTCGACTTCGCGCTGCAGCGGGAGAACGGCCCTGCCCTGGTGCGCGAGTGTTGGGCCAGTCAGGATTCTACGGCGAGGACCGGGGCCGCTGGCCACGGGGCGGCGAGAAGGGCGCAGGAGAAGCACTGAGGACGTCGCGGATCTCGCTGGCGGCCTCGATGACATGATCCACGTCGCGCGAGAGCGCCCGCGCCTGTTGCGTGGCATTCGTCAGATCGCCCAGCACCGCCGCCACTCCCGCCGAGCGCAGCCGCAGTAGGTCGAAGCGCACGTTCTGCATCGCCAGCACACACGACTCGATTTGCTCCTCGACGCGCTTGCGGCGGGACAGGAGATCGGTCAACGCCTGACGCTGGCGGTCGAGTAAACTGAGCTGGCGTTCGCGCTCCGTTCCTTCTTCATGATGCTTCACCGCTTCAATGCGCAGTTCGATCCGGGCCACGGCGCCGTCATCCACGTCGGCGCTCATGCTGTGCAGCATTCGGGCGAGGTCCTCGGCGCGCTTCAGGAGTGCGTCGACCGTGACCACCACATCCGGAAGCAGCTTCCGCTCCGACGCCGGCACGCGGTCCATGATCTTGAGGATCGCCTCCCGGTCGTTACGGGCCAGGCGCACGGTGTCGACGTGACGGCCGAACTCATCGGCTTTGGGCGGCCCGAGGGCACGCCGCGGGCTCCCCCCCGGCCCTCCCCGCAACGCCTCCTGCGCGTCCGGAGCAGCCGGCCGATTCAGGACGTCGCGCCACGAATACCCGTTTTGCCAGAGCTTCATGTACTGCGGCAGGAGGCCGAAGCCACCCCAAATGGCCGTGGGGAACAATGACCAGCCGAGACCATTGCCCATAATCAGATCGATGAACATCAAACCGCCGCAGACCGACGCCCACGAGACGAAGCTGTCGCGGAACTTCACGACCATCTTCGACTCGCCGCTCGGCGTGAGCTCGCTTCGGGGATCCGGCTTGGCCAGGGGTCGACTGCCGCGACGCGGACGCTCCAGTCGGCCCCCGCCCGACATCCGCGCCGGGGGCGGGCCCAGGCGTGTTTCGACGCGAGCAGCCGCACCGCCGCTCGTGCGACGGGACGGCCGGTACGGGGGCGCGCTGCGCGATTCCAGCGCTCGCCGCAGCGCGTCGGCCGTCGGCCAGCGCGCTTCTGGTTCCTTCTCGAGCGAGCGCATGACACACGATGCGAGATCGTCCGGGCAGGTTGGAGTCCGGTCCTGCAGGTTGGGTGCCTGTTCGGTGATCTGTTTCAGGAGAATGCCCGGCACCGTAGGCGCTGAGAACGGGAGCTCGCCGGCGAGCATCTGGTAGCCGACGACACCCAGACTGTAGATGTCGGAGCGGCCATCGATCTCCCGATCGCCGGCCGCCTGTTCGGGACTCATGTAGTGCGGTGTACCGATCGCCACACCGGTCGCCGTCAGCGTGCCGGGGCCCGTGGTCGAGGTGAGCGCCTTGGCGATCCCGAAGTCGGTGAGGACGGTCCGGCCGCGGCTCCCCTCGAGCAGAATGTTGTCGGGTTTGACGTCGCGATGGATAATGCCCAGGGCGTGCCCCGCGCCGAGTGCGTCGGCGGTTTCCATCAAGATGCGCCGGGCTTCCTCCGGTGGCAGTCGCTCGCGGCGCTTGAGACGCGCCGCGAGCGATTCACCGTCCACATAGGCCATCACGAAGTACACCAGTCCCTCGGGACCCTCGCCGACCGAATGAATCGGGACGATGTGCGGGTGGGACAGACGGGCGGCCGTTTCCGCTTCCCGGAGAAAACGCACCCGGATTTCCTCACGGAACGCGAGCTCGGGCGGGAGCACCTTAACTGCCACCGCCCGCTTGAGCCGCTCGTCGCGGGCATGATAGACGACGCCCATGCCGCCGCGGCCAATCTCCTTGTCGAGCGTGAAGGAAGAGCCAAGGGCCTGACTGAGCCGCTGCGCCAACAGATCGCTCATGCCGTTTTGCAATCCATTCGTGGACTAAGATTTAGCCGCATCCATGCGGTGTTGCAACACAGTCTGGACGGGTCGGGTTGGCAGCTACGCGCCGCTTTGGCGGCACTTTTCGGAACGGACCTGCCGCCAGCGGCGTTTTTTCGTGGCATAGACGGTGCGTTTTGCTTGCCGAACCGTCGTCCACGAAACTTAGCATCGGAGATCTCATGTCAGACCGGATGACTTTGCCCGTCCTGCCGCTACGTGATGCCGTGCTCTTTCCCGGTGTCGCGTCGCCTATCGGCGCGGGCCGTCCTGCGACCCTGCGCGCCATAGAAGCCGCCCTGAAGAACCCCGACCGCACGGTCTTCGCGGTCGCACAGAAAGACAACGTCGATCAGGTCTCGCCCGGCGTGCTCTACACCACCGGGACGATCGCGCGGATCAGTCAGGTCCAGCGCAATCTGGGCGGCGTCCAACTGATCTTGCACGGAGAAAGCCGCGGTACCGCGGTCCATTATAGCGAGACCAACGGCTATCTCGCGGCGACCGTGCGCGAGGCCCCTGACCTTCCTCCTCTCAATGAGAAGGATCCAGCCTTCGTAGGGTTACATCGTGAGGTCCGCGAGCGCGCCGCCGAGCTGGGGCAGAAGGCGGGCCTTCCCCCCGATGTCATCCAGCAGGTGCTGCAGGGTGTCACTGACCCCGGCGCCCTCGCCGACCTGGTCGCCGGACACCTTGACATTCAGTCACTCGAACGCCAGCAGCTGCTCGAGACGCTCGCGGTCGAGGACCGGCTGCGCCGGGTGCTCGTCCACGTCCAGCGCCAGATCGCGGTCGTCGACGCGCAGGAGGATATCAAGTCGCAGGTCCAGGAAGAGCTCGGCGAGCGCCAGCGTGAGATGCTGCTGCGCGAGCAGATGAAGGCAATTCGCAAGGAGCTCGGTGAAGAGGAAGAGGCGGCTGAGGCCGACGACCTCAAGAAGCGCCTGGACGCGCTCGAGTTGCCGGAGGCGGCGCGCAAGGAAGTCGATCGCGAGCTGGCCCGGCTGGAGCGCGCCGGCCGGGAATCGATGGAAGCACAGGTCATTCGCACCTATCTCGAGACCATCGCCGAGCTGCCGTGGAACAAGCGGTCAGAGGAGTCGCTCGATCTCAAACGGGCGGCCGAAATCCTCGAAGAGGACCACTACGGGCTCCAGGACGTGAAAGACCAGGTGCTCGAGTTCCTCGCGGTTCGGCAGCTCCGGCAGCAACAGCCCAAGGAAGAGGCTCCGGGAAACGAGGACGATCGCGCCTCGCGCGCGCCGACGCTGCTGTTCGTCGGACCGCCGGGCGTCGGCAAGACCTCGATTGCCAAGTCCATCGCACGCGCGATGGGCCGTCCCTACGTGCGGATCTCGCTGGGTGGAGCCCGCGATGAGGCCGACATTCGCGGCCACCGGCGCACCTATGTCGGGGCGATGCCGGGCCGCATCATCCAGGGGATGAAACAGGCGGGCGCGAAGAACCCGATCTTCCTGCTCGACGAGGTCGATAAGCTGGGCATCTCGTTCCAGGGAGATCCGGCCGCCGCGCTGCTGGAAGTGCTCGATCCGGCCCAGAACGACACCTTCACCGATCACTATCTGGGCGTTCCGTTCGACCTCTCGGAGGTGCTGTTCATCGCAACCGCGAACTTCCTGCAGAGCATTCCAGGGCCGCTGCTCGACAGGCTCGAAACGGTGAACTTCGCCGGGTACACCGAGCGCGAAAAACTCGAGATTGCCAAGCGCTATCTCGTGCCGCGCCAGCTCCGGGAGAACGGCCTCCGCGCCGATCAACTGGGGCTGAACGACGCCGCGCTGAGCGAGATCATCGCGAGCTACACGCGCGAGGCCGGCGTCCGCCAGCTCGAGCGCGAAATCGGCAAGCTCGGACGCAAGGTCGCCCGCAAGATCGCCGACGGCGCGGCGCAGACGGTGACGGTCACGCGAGCAGACATTCCGGATCTCATCGGGCGGCCGAAAGTGCACCCCGAGCGCATGGCTGGCGAGGATCAGGTTGGCGTGGCGACGGGGATGTATTACACGCCCGTCGGGGGCGACATCATGTTCGTCGAGGCCAGCGTCATGCGCGGAAAGGGCGAGCTGGTCCTGACGGGACAGTTGGGCGATGTCATGAAGGAGTCCGCGCGCGCGGCGTTGACGTACGCCAAGTCGCACGCCGACCTGCTCGGGATTCCGGAAGAGGCGTTTGTCGATACCGACATTCACGTCCACGTTCCCGCGGGTGCCATTCCGAAGGACGGTCCGTCTGCCGGCGTTACCATGGCCACGGCCTTGGTCTCGGCGCTCTCGCGGCGGCCGGCACGGCACGACATCGCCATGACCGGTGAGGTCACTCTGCGAGGACGCGTGCTGCCGATCGGCGGCGTGAAAGAAAAGGTCCTTGGGGCGGTACGGGCAGGGATTACGTCGGTGATTCTACCGAAGGAAAACGAGCCCGACCTCGAGGACCTGCCGGAGGAGGTCCGCAAGACGCTCGATGTGCATCTGGTGGAGGAGCTGGGCGATGTGTTGAGCCTGGCGCTGCGAGGGGCGCGGTTCGAGGCGGGACACCTGATCTTCGAGACGGAAGCTCCGCTCGCCTTAGCTCGCGCTCACTCCGGCCACAACTAGGTCGACCGCGGCGTCGCGCCAGCGCTCGCGCAGTGACGGCTCGTCGGCACCGAGGGGCCGCGCGCTGGCCGCGACGACCGCTTCCATGCTCAGGTAGCCGACCATCAGGATCAGCGCCTGGGCGGCAGCAAGGTGCGGGTCGAGATCATCCCGCACCTTGCCCAACCCCTGACCCTCGGCGAGCAGTACCACCAGCCGGTTGATCGCGGGCGCGAACGCGGCCCCACCGTCCGATCGGGTTCCCTGCCCGAGCAACGCGACGACCTGAGGATTCTGGGCGAGGAATTCGAACTGCGCCGCCAGCGTGAGTCTGAGCCGTTCCAGCGGTCCACCGGCCGGGTTCGCGAGTCGACCGAACGCCGCTTCCAGGTCGCCGGCGGTCTGGGCCAGCACTGCCTGGAAAAGACCGCGCTTGGAGTGGTAGTAGTAGAACAGCAGCTGCTTGTTGACGCCTGCCCGTCGCGCGATCTGATCTACGCGCGCGCCCGCGAAGCCACGCTTGGCGAACTCCTCGCGGGCGGCTGCCACGATTCGTAATGCTCTGTCATTACCGAGCTTGGGTGGCATGAGGCGATTTCATCAACCGTTTGGTTGACGAAATCTATGGTCCCTCATCTGGCGCCGCCACTGCCCCGGTGCTCGGCTTCGGCGCGGTTGGCCACGCCACGCCCAGATCATTCCAATTCAGAATCGTGTTGAACACCAATGCGAAGCTCCCCTGCGTCTCCCACCGCCACAGCGGCCGGATCGCAAACAGGACGACGTGCCCCTGACCGACAGGCGCGTCGAGCACCGCCGGCCTGCCCGCCAGCTCCTCGCCGTTGACCAGCAACCCCGACAGCCGCAACGAGTCGCGTTTCTGATCGAACGACATGACGACGCGTGGCCGCATCCGCGCCTGCTGCGCGGTGAGGTCGGGATCCTGATCCTCGGGAATGTCGCTGGACGTATCCACCTGGAAGAGCGGCGACTGATTGAAGTAAACTGCCAGCGTATCACCATAGCCGTAGGCGATAGGACTGCGAGCATCCTTCGTCACCGCACGGTAGATACCACCTGTGGCGCGCAGCTGCTTGGCCGGTGTGATATCCACTCCGCGCGTCACCCCGTAATCGGTGAAGACCGCTGATGTGCCCCCTTCTGTAATGACCACGCCGCCCGCGGCAATCCATTGGCTCAGCGTGGCCATCCCCTCGAGGCCGATGCCGGGCCGCACGTCGTCGGTGGAGTCCTGGCCGCCAAGGTTCGGCGTCAACGCGCTGCGGCGCCACGGAATCGGCGGCCCGTTCATCGGGAGCCCGTTGACGATCTGCTGCGCATTGTTCGACACGTGCGGCAGCACCAGCACATTGAACTGCCGGAGCAGGTCGCGCCGGTTGAGTTGCTGGACGCTGAGATAGGTATACGGAATCTTCAGCACGTCGAAGGCGTACCGCACCCATCCTTCGTTCTGCGTGTTGAGCCACGAGTGCACCAGCGCGATTCGTGGCAGGTCGAGCTCATGGCGGGCGACCTGCGGCACCGCACCGACCCCGACGACGCTCAGCCCTAACGACTCCGCGGCCTGCGATACCCGTCGCTCGATACTGGCGGCGGCTGGAATGATCGTGGTCCCGCGTCCGAACGTGCGCTGACCCACCGAGAACGAATCCTCGCTCGCGAACATGCGGACGTCACGGAGCGCGAAGCGGAATTGCGTGAGGCCGGACTCCGTCGTCGGTGCGATGAGATAGGCAGTCGGCGCCTTGACCCCGGATACCTGACCCCTGACCCGCGCGTCCGCGGTCAGCGGCTGCAGCGGCGCGTGGAGCACGGTCGTGTCGGTGATCGGGTGCAGCGCGACATTGCGAACGTACTGCAGCGTCCAGCCGGTGTCGTCGTAGGGTGTCGGGTCGTTTGCGCCGTAGTCCTGCTTGCTGAAGTAGCTCTTGGCGAGCGGTCCATACGGCTGATCGAGCGTGACGACGTAGTCGCCGGCTGCGACATCCATCCCGCCGGCTTTGAACGCCTGCGACGCACGCTGGACCTCGATACCGTGGAAGCGGAGCAGGTTGACGAGATTCGCGGCTTCGACCGCGCGAGGCTGATTCGCCGGGATGTGGAACGCATTCGGTCCATCTTTGGCCCGGCCCCGCTCGACAGCACGCACACCCTTCCGGTAGAACTGGTCGAGGTAGCGATGGCCATTGCGCGCCATGTAGTTCTCCGCGATGAGCAACGCGGACTCCTGGTAATTGATGTTGTTGCGAATGCACCACCGCACGCCGTTGAGCGGCGGGTTGGGGCGGAACCATTCGACCGACGTCTGACGGTCGGGCAGCTTCACCGTGTGGCACTCGGCGCCGCGCGACGTATACGTCTCATAGAAGCGGCCGATCGAGTTATGGCCGTTCGCTACCCAGAACATGTAGTTCGGTGTCCAGCCGTCGTAGAAATCGTGTGTCCAGACTCCCGGCAGCCCGCGGCTCGTCAGCGCCGTGATCTCCTGGAACGCAAGCTCATTCCATTCGCTGATCACGATCGGATCGAGCTCGCGGTTGTACGGACCGGTGCCGGTCGATGTATAGAGGAAAGGCACCGATTCGTGGAGATCGTGCAGCACGGTGGGATGCCAGGCGAAAAAGGCCTTCATCATGGTCCGGGTCAGCACCTGTGACATCACGATGCCGTCCCGGTTGTTGTCATGAGCAGTGTACTTCCCCCAATAGATCAGTCCCGGGGCGATGTTCTTGTTGGCCTTCCGATACCGATAGACGTCGACCATGCGGTCACGCCCATCGACTTCGGTCACTGGCGTTATGAGTGTTATGACGCTGTCGCGAATCTGCCGGATGACCGGCGTCTCTTCGACGGCCAAGCGGTAGGCCAATTCCATCAGCATTTCCGGCGAACCGGTCTCCGGCGAGTGAATGGAACCGGTGAGGTAGTAGATCGGCTTCCCCGCCGCGATCAGCCGCTGCGCCGAGTCGGAGTTCAGACGTCTGGGATCGGCCAATGCCGCCGTGATATCGCGATAGTGCTCGAGCTGTGTGATCGTGGCGGAGTCGGCGATCGCCACGATGATCATCGGCCGCCCCTCGTCGCTGGTGCCGAGGTCGAAGACCTTCACCCGCGGCGAGGCCTCGTCCAGCGTCCTGAAATAGCGCGTGATGTCAGCGACGTAAGAAAGCCGCCCCACGGTCCCGGGGACGTAGCCGAGCACTTTGAACGGTGTCGGCACCCGCGCGTCGGCGGGAAGGTGATCGGTGAGCTCGGTGTTGAAGCGGGGCTCGGTGGTCAGCTCACGGATTTTGGCGGTGTAAGCGGAGTCTAGCGGCTGCTGGAGCGCAAGAAGCGCGATGACGGCGTGGACCATGCGACGTTCTCCGGAATGCGGGATAGGCCTTCTTTCAGAAAATCGAGCAGCAAGGGATTCACTTGATCGGGCGATTCCTCGGGCGCGTCGTGTCCCGTGCGCTCGAGGACGACGAACTCGCTGCGCGGCAGTTCACGTGCAAACCGGCTACCGTCGCCGAGCGCGATCCATCGGTCCGCGTTGCCCCACAAGATGAGCGTGGGCGTCTGCACGCTTCCCAGGCGTCCACCGAGGGTGTCGAACCTGAACTCTCGGAGCACGCCTCGCAAGGCGCGTCCATAGTCAGGATCCGGAACCGGCGCGTAATACTGATCGACGTCCGCTGCGGTGACCTTACCAGGATCGGCAAAGGTCGAGCGCACAATTCGGCTGGTGATCCAGCGTCCGCGGAATGTCGTCATGACGGCGCCGAGCAAGGGCCAGCGCGCCATCTCGAGGACGCCGGGCCACCGAATGCCGAAGCCCGCGGCGTCGATCAGCACCATCCCGCGTACCCGATCCGGATGCGCGATCGCGACCTCCGCGGCGATGGCGCCACCCATCGAATGCCCGACCAGCACCGCGCTCGCGATACCGAGTGAGTCGAGTAGCGACACGACCAGGTGTGAATACGCCGCGTTGCTGTATCCGTGCGCCGGCTTGTCTGAGAACCCGAAGCCGCGATTATCGAATGCGACCACGCGATAGCCCGCCGCGACGAGCGGCGCCAGCTGGTGCCGCCAACCGTACAGGGAGGCGCCGATGCCGTGAATGAACACGACCGGCGTGCCGTTGCCAGTGTCGATCATGCGCAAGCGCGTGCCGTCAACGGTTCGATATTGCGCGCGAAACGGCGTACCGGCGGGGTAGCGCTGCGCTTCGGGAAGCGCGGACGCGCGGCAGGCAGCCAGAAGCAACACAATACAGAAGAGCTGAGGCAGCCGAGTCACGGGTCTAGAGCGCGCGTTGCGCGAGGAGCACGATAAGCGGGTGAGATGTCCATAAGCCCGCGATCCCGTCACCCTCTCCCGTGGTCATCACCAGCTGTGCGACGTCGATTAGGAGGATTGTCGCAGCGGGAGCGTCGTCCGCGGCAGGCTCGAGCCAGGCGGGCGCATCGGCCGGCATGCCCCCGCGGACACGCACGCTTACCTCGGCCCGCTCTCCCGCGCGACGCCACGCGGGCAGGGTCGGCCGCCAGAGCTCGAGCGCCATGATTCCTTTTACACTGCGCTCCGCCCGTGCGACCAGCTGCATGATGAGGTTCGCCACAGCGCGACCACCGGAGACCTCGCGGGTGACGGGATCGCCGGGCCGTGACATGTCGCGCAGCTCTCGGCTGAGCCGGTCCAGCGCCTCGCCTTGCAACGTCGCGAGCTGCGCGACGAGCCCTTGGGGATCGGTCGGCCGATAGCGCGCGGGGCGCTGGGGCGGCGGCGTTCGGGTGGCGGCGCCACGAGAGACCAGGCTTTCGAGGGCACCGTAGGCATTCGCTCGAGCCAGCCGAGCACCCCGGGCCACGGCATAGCCGGTCGAAGGGCCCAACCGTAACAGCGTCGCGTAAACGAGCGACTCGGTAGGCGTGAAGCCAAAAGGAGTCAGATCGAGCGTCACTGTAGTAGTAGATACTACTACTTAATCAGACAACGTTCAACGGTATTCCCAAGAGCCTCGCGATCAGCGCCAGGCGGAACGTCACGTCGGTCTGTCGCTGGGCCGGACTCTTCCCGGGCCCCTCGAGCGGGAAGTAATGCGATACCACCGCATTGGTTGATTTGGGCATGACGCGGAGTCCCGCGGGGCTCCAGATGCCCTGGTCGTCGCATTCGCTGTAGAGCCGGGCCAAAACCTTAGCCGCAATCGGCACCTGCCGGACGATCCCGAGCCGGGTGAGCAGCTCCAGCCAGTAGACGGCGAACGCCACGTCGCTCACCCGGCCCTGAGCATCGGCGTGCATCGGATCCCCAAGGACCTCGAACAGCGGCCGAAACACCTTTTTCCCAGCTTGGATGAAAAACGACCGGCGGGGCGTGGGAACGGAAAAGTACGCGGCCAGACGCTCGAGGAACCCCGCGCGCTCTCGCTGCACGGCCGGCATGAACGCCAGCACCTCGATGGAGAATACGGTCGGCGGATACGTGAGCGGGTCGAGCACCGTCTTTCCGCGCGCCTTCCTGAACGGTTTCTGCGCCAGATCACTCCGTAGATACATCGAGATGTCGCTCGCGACGCGATGTGCCGCCCCGCGCAGGCGCGGGTCATCCTGGTGTGCGCCGCGGGCCAGCGCCGCCGCTGCGCCCTGGGCACCCATGCTCCGCGCCCACAGCCCGAGACCAGGGTCACCCTTCGCGGCGCGCTGGAATTCAACGAGCAGTGTCGGATCATCGTCACGAGACAGCAGGCGGAAGAGAAACCGATCTGCGAACCGGAACGGCCGCGAGTCGGCCGGCCAGCCGAGCTCGAGCAGGCGGCGATACTGGAAGATTGTGCCCACTTCCTTCCAGCCCATCGACTTCGAGGCCGCGGGCGCAAGCAGATTTCCCCCCCACAGCCCGGTGTCCTTTTGCTTGCGGACGATGGCGAGCGCTTCCTTGTAATGCAGTAACTCGTCGCGGAGGGTCGCTACGCGTTCGAAGTCGCGCGCCGGCTCAGGCACGACTTCAGTAAGCGTCCGATACTGAATAGGGAGACTGGCGGCCTCATACAACCACGACAGAGGCACTGTATGCGTGGAGGGAATCTCCAACCGCCGCTCCAATGGTACGAGGTCGGACCAGCAGGTGCTGCCGGGTGAAAAACGGGCGCAAACTTATCCGCCCCCCGGCCAATAGGCAATCGGCGGAGATTAACCCCTTGCCGTCCAAGATGTTCCGATAATCCCCCGAGCGTGCAACTCGCTGCACCCTACGGTTGTGGTCGCTGGAACTCGGAGGACGGCAGCCACCGAGGCATGGCCGGATCGTTCGCGATTGCAAGTGCCGTTCGAACGGTCACGCGCACCTCCTGCGCCATGCCGTCGTAGCGGAACGTGGGCTGATACTCGTCGCTCGGCTGATGGTAGCGCTGTTGATTGTAAATGTTTTCCTGCTCCTCACCCCAACCCTTCGGACGCCCGACAAAATCCTCGCCGGCAAAGATCGACAGCGCTGGCACGCCGGCGCGCGCAAATGGAAAGTGGTCGGATCGAAAGAACGAACCACGAACATCCGGCTTCGCTTCTACCGTGAGCGCTTCGGCCTGTGCGGCCGCAGCAATCACCGGCCCCAGCGTCGATCGATCCCTGCCCAGCGCGCCGATGGCGCGCGTCGCGCCGCGCACATTCGTCACGTCGAGGTTCAGCACGGCGGCGGTCTGTCCAAGGGGAATCAACGGATGCTGCACGTAGGACTCGCTGCCGAGCAGTCCGCTCTCTTCCGCGGTCGTCGCGACGAACACGACCGAGCGGGCGGGCCGAGGCAGCTCGGTGAGCGCCTTGGCGGTACCCAGGATGGCTGCGACGCCGGAGGCGTTATCTTCGGCGCCATTGTAAATGGAATCACCCCGAATCGCCGGACCGATGCCCTTGTGATCCCAGTGCGCCGTGATCAGCACCGCCTGCGATGCCAGACGCGGATCTCGGCCGGGCAGGCGCGCCGCGACGTTCTCGGATTCAACGTGCCGCAGGGCGCTGCGCACTTGCACTGCGGCCGTGATCCCGGTGGCCACCGGGCGGAAATCGCGGCGTGCCGCCGCTCGACTGAGCGAGTCGAGATTCAGCCCAGCCTTGGTGAGGGCGGCGCGTGCGCTTGCTTCCGTCACCCAGCCCGCGAACGCAATGCTCGGTGAACGCGGCTGATCGAGCTTGAACTGTTCGACCGACCAGGAGCCGCGGACGACCTCCCACGGGTAGGTCGCGCTCTCGGTTGTGTGAATCAGGATCGCGCCCGCCGCACCCTGCCGGGCTGCTTCTTCCAGTTTGTAGGTCCAGCGGCCGTAGTAGGTCAGGATCTTGCCAAGAAAGACGGTGGAGTCGACCAGGCCAGGATCGTTGACCAGCATGAGCAGCACCTTGCCATGCAGATCGACACCTTTGTAGTCGTCCCATTGCCATTCGGGAGCGCGGATCCCGTAGCCGACGAACACGACGTCCCCACTCGCCGAAATATCGGCCTCGGGCCGCTCGGCCCACGCGACGAAGGCGTCGCGGTAGACGAGGCTGTCAGGTGAAGTGCCCGGCTTGCCCCACACGAGCGTGGGCTGCGGCGTCATCCCCACGAGCGCAACCGGCTGGAGGTAGGTCCCATTCGCTCCGGCGGGCTCGAGTCCCAACGCCTGGAACTGCGCGGCGATGTATGCGGCCGCGAGCCGGCCGCCTCGCGTCGCGGGCGCGCGGCCTTCCAGCAGGTCGCTCGCGAGGAAACGCAGGTGGGCGTCCATGGCGGTTGTGTCGACCGGAATCGATGAGGGACGCTGCGCCATTGCGGTGCTCGCCGCGAGTACCAGCATCGTGACAGCATTCCACCATCTGTTCGTCATTGGTTGCCTTGCTCCCGTGAAAGCGCGCATTTGACGGTGTCGATGGTACCGGGTCGATGGCTCCCTGCTTCGCTGGTCAGGACAAAGGTCGAGTCGTCCAGAAAGTCGATCGCCTCCCCGCCGATCTCGAGTCCCGCGATGTTGCAGGGTCGGTCGCGGGCCGGCAGCAGCCGGCCGCCCACGCCAGAATAGAACAGGTAGATCTCGGTATAGGTGCGTATCGCCACGACCCGGCCGTCGGGGCGGATGGCCCCCGCGGTGACAACGCGACCAGCCTCGGAGCTGGGGCGGATATCGAGAGTCTGCACCAGAGTCGCGACGACGATGTCGGACGTCGTATCGGGCGTGCGCCAGGCACGGCGGTCGACGCGATACACGCGAATCGCGCTCCCGCGCGTCACACCCTTGCTGACGAGGTACGCCGCCGTGTCGCGAGGCGATACGTAGACCGCCTCGACGTCGTGCGGGCCATCTGGATACCGCAGTCGGAGGACCGCAGGCGCTCTCGTGGTGCCCGACGTGTCGCTCGCCCGTTCCGGTGGCGGGGGTTCCGGAACTGCATAGATCGTGACGAAGGGCCGAAACTCGAAGTTGTCTCCGGTATCAGCGAGATAAACGCACGCCGACGCCGGTAGAGAAAAGGCAACCGGACAGGGGCCAAGGGATATGTCTTCCCAGTCGATCGCATCCGCGCCGGGCACGAGGAGGGCCCCTCGATCGGTGCCGCCTAGGTCCGTTGCGTAGAGGTACGGCCTATCACCCGAATCGTTATGCGTCCACAGGACGTCCGGGTACGCGCGACTCACCGCCACGCCGGAGCTTTCGATGAGGCGAGGGCTCTGAAAAATCGCTTGCAGAAGGAGTACCGCGGTTGCGAACATGAGCGTCCAGGAAGATACTTCGCTTATGCGCGACGCAAATGTGCGACTGAAGGGCCGGATCCTCTATCTCGCCGAGGATCCGGGCTTTGTGCGCGCGCAGCTCGAGGGAAACGATCCGCCCTGGACGCCGACGACCAAGCTGCGCGACGACATCTCGACGGACGAGATCACTCCCGCCTACATCTGCTACTACTACGACGAGACGCTGGGCGAATTCCCCTACCTTGGTCTCAAGTGCCGCGACGAGTTCCCGATTAGTCGTGGCGCCGTGAAGCGCGGCGGGTTCGTCGCCGCGGTGAGCGGCAAGCGGCGGGGCAAGGGGTCATCGCGCGAGCAGTCGCCCTACGCCGAGATGTGCGCCGGCATCAAGCTCGTGGTCGCCGAAAGCATCGAGCGCATCTATCGCGAGAACTGCCAGAACCTCGGCGTGTTGACGACGACCGACTTCGCGATCCTGGACAAGGTCAAACGCGGCGAAGATATCCCGCTCTCCACATTCACCGCAGGTGAGGGCGAGATCACCCGCGGCATCATCGAGCACGGCGGCTTGTTCAATTACAACATGGCCCGCCTGAAGGGTGAGGTCGTGCTCCATCCGCCCCAGACGCCGGCGCGCGCGATGACGCTCGGCGAGAAGATTCTCGCGCGGCGCTGGGTCGTCGATCCGGCAAAGGGCAAGATCGGCGTGCCCGCGGTGAAGCCCGGTGACGAAGGGTTCGTGCTCACCGACATCCGCTTCAGCCACGAGTACGTGACCCCGATGGCCGCAATTTTCTTCGAGCAGCTCGTGGGGAAAGACGCCAAGGTCAACGATCCCGGCTCGATCCTGATGTTCCGGGACCATCTCACGTTTTTGCCCGAGGCCATGACGCCGGAGCGTGTGAAGGAGGGGTTGCTCGACGTCGCGCTGCAGCTCGAAAAGAAACAGCGCGAGTTTGCGACGGCGCAGGGCATCAAGCTGTACGGCGAGCTGCGCCTCGGCCACCACGGCTCCGAGGCGATCTGTCACTCGAAGATTCTCGAGGCACATGCGCTCCCCGCTCAGGTGATCATCGGCTCCGATTCCCACACGCCGCACGCCGGGGCTGTGGGGTGTATCGCGTTCGGGGTGGGCACGACCGCGATTTTCAATTCCTGGATCACCAAAGACGTCCGCCTCCAGGTGCCCGAGACAGTAAAGATCGTGATCAGCGGTCAGAAGCCCGACAACGTCACCGCCAAGGACTTCATGCTGGAAGTGCTGCGGCACCCGTACGTCAAAACCGGCAAGGCGATCGGTAAGCTGGTCGAGTACTGTGGTGATGCTGTCGCATCGTTGTCGGTAGACGAACGCGCCACGATGACCAACATGACGGCGGAGGTTGGCGGATTCACGGGGTACGTCGCGCCCGACGAAAAGACCGTCGACTACCTGATGGACTACCGCAAGATGTCTCGCACCGAGGCCGAGCAGCTGTGCGCGGGTCTCACGAGCGATCCCAACGCCGAGTACTGCGAAGTCATCGAGATCGATGCCGCGAGTATCCGTCCGATGATTGCCCTGCCCGGCGACCCCGGCAACGGGCTCTACATCGACGACGTCACGCAGCGGATCAAGGTCGACATCGCCTACGCGGGCTCCTGCACCGCCGGCAAGAAAGAAGACATGGACATGTACGCCCGCGTGCTCGCCGAGGCCGCGGGCCGTGGCGAGCGGGTGGCGCCGTGGGTGCGCTTCTTCATTCAGTGTGGCTCGCAGGATGTGAAGCGCTATTGCGAGGAACGCGGCTACCTGGACGTCTTCCGGCAGGTGGGCGCGACGTTCCTCGAGCCCTCATGCGGTGCCTGCATCAATGCGGGACCGGGGGTGTCGAAGACGCGCGAAGAAGTGACGATCAGCGCGATCAACCGCAACTTCCCGGGGCGCTCAGGCCCGGGTCAGCTCTACCTCGCCAATCCCTACACGGTCGCGGCCTCGGCGATCACCGGCTACATCACGGTCTGGTCGCCTGGGATGGTATTGGAGACTACTCGCTAGGGCAGGGTTCCGCGGATCTTGACCTTCACGGCGCGCGCGCCGCTCCCAAAGTCCAGCGCGGATGTCACCGTCGTCGTCGAATCGGGAATCACCTTCGCAGTAATCGTGAAACCACCGTTCAACGTGCCGCGCGCGACGTTGAACGTCGCTGTCCCGTGCGCGGTGCCATAGACGCTCGACGTCGTATGCAAATGCCCACCCCGCGAGAGCCACGTCGTTACGGTTGAATCGGTGGCCTGATGGATCACAAAACCGGTCCCCGTGCCTGCCGTATCGAGCGTGAAGCGCGACCACAGCGAGTCTGTAACCGGCGCGCGGCCCGACCCGAGCAGGAAGAACACCGTGTCCATCGTGTTCGTGGCGGCGTGGTAACCCTTCCAGGCCAGGATCGCAGTCAGATTGCTCGTCACCTGTGTCCCGCCCTGCGTCGCATCGATGTCGAACTCTATTCCCACAACTCGTGTGGTGTCCGACCCCGCCGGGATGCGCGTGGCGCGATCCATGAAGGGGAAGACCAGCACCGACATCAGCGCGTAGAGGCCGGAGTCGCCGGTGAAGGCCGGGTCCAGAGAGGTGTCGTGCAGGAACGCGGAGTCGAGCGCCATGCGGACGGCGACCAGCTCAGGTCCGGGAATCGCGTCGGGATCCACGCCGCCGGCATCGGAGCACGCTGCGAGAACCCCGGCGAACGCCAGGCAGAGCAACGTTTTTCTCATGGTGGTGAATATGGGGCTACTGCGCGCCGCCGGTAACTGTCACCACCTGATCCCGGTAAGGCCGGAGTGAATCGCGCTGATAGACGCTGCGTGGGTTCCACAGCACCCACGTGTCGATGCCCAGCTCTTCGGCGGCGCGAATCTGCTCGCGAATCTCATGTGGAGTGTACCGCGGCTTGCGCCGCCCGAGCGTGAAAGCCTGGAGGAACGGACGGATCGTCGCCGCCTTTGCGAGAGGCCGTGACCGCTCGAGTGCTTCGGTGAGCGCGTTGCGGACGACGCGATACGGCTCGCCGTTCGGCCACGCGAGTCCGTAGCTGCCCTTGTAGTAGTGGCTCGGATAGACCATCGGCAACACGACATCCGCGATGCTGACGAAATCTTCCCACACTTGTCCGATGCCCAGGTCGCCCGTCGCCGATGCCGTCAGGCCGAAGATGTCGAACGTGACCGGGACGCCGAGTGGCTGAATCCGATGCGCCAGAATCGCAATCCCGGCTTGCACGCCCTCCCGCTGGGTCTCATGCGGCTTGCGCGCGGCGAAGACCGCTTCTGCCATCGCTTCCTTCGGCTCGTCGGGGAAGCGGACGTAATCGAACTGGACCTCATTGAAGCCGAGCCGTACGGCCTCCTGCCCGAGCTGCGCGGCGTAGATCCAGACCGAGTCGTTGTACGCATCGACCCAGGCGATGCCGATCCGGTCGCGCCACAATCCGCTGCCGTCGCGATTCTGCACCGACCACTTCGGCCGCCGTTCGGCGAGGAGTGGATCCTTCGCGACGACGATGCGCGCGATGGCGTAGATGTCGTGCGCGCGCAGCGTGTCGAGGCGCGACTCCACATCCTTCGTGCGCACGCACTTCGTCGCGCCGATCTCCTGCGCGACTTTGACGTCCGACGGGTACAGCAGGCAACCGGTATCGTCCTTGATGTCCACCACGAACGCATTGATTTCGGTCGAGTCGGCGAGCCGAACGAGCTGGGCCAGCTTGCTCGATCCAAAGGCCCACGCGTTGACGTACAGCGCCTTGATCGGTTGCGCTCGTGCATTGTCGAACAGCGGATCAGGAAGGACGTAGCGTAGCTCGACGCCGCGCAGCTGCAGAGTTTCCGGTGACGTCGGTAAGCCCTGCGCAAAAATGCCGGGACCGAGTGTCGCGGCCCAGAGCAAGAGAGCGGTTGCGTGCCGAGCCAACTTCATAGGGGCAACCAAGATAGGAAATTGACCCCTGGCCGGGCAAGGATTTGGCTCTCAGTTAAGCCGTAAGCTGTTGAATAGCAACGGGTAAGTGGCAATACTCTGGCCGCGATACTGCGGTCTCATTCCGAACAGGATCACGTGTCCTGTTCCTTGGTGCACATCCAGGATCGCGGCCTTTCCCGCGACGCGTTCCGGGTGCAGCACCCAGCCCGAGAGCAAGACGCGCGCGGGATCTTCCGGCCAGCGTCCGATCACGTGCGTCACGCTCGAGTCGAGCACCTCGAACGCCGGGCTGCCCTGAAACCAGCCGATCGCTTCGCGCGGCATGCCGTGCGCGACGGCGCTCGCGGTGTCGAGCTCGAGCCGGAAAACCGAACCCGGTGCGTAGAAGTCCTCGTCACTCACGGCCTCCAGCACGTTCCGCACCGGCAAGAGCAGCGCCTGGATGGCGAACCGGCTCGCTTCGTTCAGCGCGATGAGCGTCCCGCCGTCCACGACGAACTGCCGCAGCGCTTCGCTCCCGTCGGGGCCGATGCCCCCGGCGAACGGTGCGGGATAGCGCGGCGGTAACCCTTCGAGAATCTCGCTCGGGCGTTGGTCGGGCAGGATGATCACGTCGAATTGATCGCGCAGCTTGCCCGCGCGCACGACGGAATCGACGATCGACGTGTACGGCACCTTCCAGGTGTCGAATACCCAGCGCGTCCAGCCCTCGTCTATCGTCGCGTCGTAAGACTTGTAGAGGCCAACGCGGATGGAGTCGCGCGCGAGTGGCGGAGCCGGGCTCACCGATCGCGGAATCACCGGCGCCGAGAGCGGGACCCGGAGTGAGTCGTTCGCGACGATCGCCGTCAGGCCCATCAGCAACGGCAACGTATGCGCGGTGACGTCATACGGGCGTTCCGGGGGCCCGCCGGGATATTGCCGGCGATCCGGATAGTGCTGCGGTTCGAGCAGCGTTTTCGCGAACGCCGCGTACGGTTGCCGCAGCACGATCACATAGGTTCCGGCCGAGTGCCGCTGGCCCTGGAGACTGAACGACTGGGTGGCGGAGCGAATCTCGACGCCGCCGCGCCGCAGGATGCTCAGCATCGCGCTGAGCGCCACCGAGTCCTGGCGTGCCGGGATCACGTAGGCGTAGGGCCATTCCCGCCAGCCGCGGATCGCGTGTGTTTCGACAGTGAAGAAGTTGGCAAGCCACCGCTCGCGCTCGCGCGCCGCGTGGACCAACAGCGCGTAGGCGCCTTCAGTCTGGTAGGCGACGATGTCCCGCAGCGACCAGCGGCCGCCGCGCCAGGGATTCGTGAAGTTCCACGAGCGCTCGCGCGGATTGTAGCCGCGCTCGTGCGCCTGCAGGCGATCGAAGGGAATGTCCACCGGCGTAGCCAGATCCGCGCTCGCCGTCTCGGACAGAATGCGCACCCCGCCGTGGTAATGCTGATAGGCGCGCGCGGGCGTCCAGGCGTCGTAGGTGGAGTTGATCGAGATCCCCGTCTTGCCCTGGCCCCCCAATTCCCACGCCATGGCCGTGCCGAGCGCGTTCACACCGTCGATCAGGAGCGGATCGACATTCGGCTCCACCGGGTCGAGGTAGGGAGGCAGAAACAGGCGCGCGCCATTCGCGTCCATCTGGTGGATGTCGTGCACGATCTGCGGATGCCACACGTTGTACAGCGAGTCCACCGTCAGCTGCGTCTCCACCTGGGTGAACGCGTACCAATCGCGGTTGTTGTCGTGCCCGGTGTAGTGGTGATACAGCTCCGGCGGCGACGTACCCTCGGCGGTCGTCCCGAGCGTCCGGTTGTACCACTTGGCCACAATGGTGACGCCGTCGGGATTCAGCGACGGCACGAGCCACAGAATCACATTGTCGAGGATCGCCCGCGTCGTCGCACCCGTGTCGGTCGCCAGGCGGTACGCCAGTGCTACCGGCGAGAGGTGGCCGCCGACCTCAGTCGAATGGATGCTCGACGTAATGAGCACGATCGTCTTGCCGCCCTGCAGCGCGTCACGGGCCGCACGGCTGGTACGGAACGTTCGAGGGTCGGCGAGGTTGGCGTTGAGCTGCCGGTAGTAATCCAGCCGGCGCAGGTTCTGGGGGCTCGAGATCACGAGCGCGATGAAGGGTGCGCCGAGCGTCGTCTTGCCCAGCTCGCGGTAGTCGACCCGGTCGCTCGCCTTGGCGAGCGCCTCGAAATACCGTACCAGGACCGGCCACTCGACGAGCTTGCGATCGTCCCCGGGCTCGAACCCGAGCACCGAGCGCGGCGTGGGAATGACGGCGGCGGCGGGGGGCGGCGAAGGGCGGCGACTACGCCGCTGTTGTCCGGCAGCCGGCCCTGCCAGCAGGATGCCCGCCAGCACCGCCAATGCGATCCTGCGCAGCATCAATGCTGGCTCGTCGTGGCCGCGGGCGCGGCCTCGCCCGTGCCGATCCAATGCGCGAACCAGGTCCGGATGCGCTCCAGCCGGTCGACGAGCAGCCACGGCGGGCCGGTGCGCGACAATCCATGGAACGAGCGCGGATACCGGACGAACTCGGCCGGAATCCCGCGTTTGCGCAGCGACATGAACAGCTGCTCCGCATCGGTGATCGGCACGCGCTTGTCGTCCTCCGAATGCACAATCAGCATCGGCGTCTGCATGGTGTTCGCGTACTTCATCGGGGACAACACGCGGTAGAGGGAGTCGCTCTCCCATGGCGCGCCGTTGAACTCGTAGTCGGTCAGCCCCTGCGCGTCCGACGAGCCATACCAGGAGTACCAGTTGTAGATCGAGCGGTCCGTCTGCGCCACGCGGAACCGTTGGGTGTGGCCGACGATCCAGTTGGTCATGAACCCGCCGTACGATCCCCCGAGTACCGCCATGCGCGTCGTGTCCACGCCGCCCTTGGCGCGTGCGATCGCGACGTCGACGGCCTGCATCAGGTCCTGGTAGTCCTCCATGCCCCAGCGTCCCCGCGTCGAGAACGTGAAGGCATGTCCATAGCCGGTGGACCCGCGCGGATTGGTGAAGAGCGTCCAGTAGCCCTGACCCGCGAGCATCTGGAATTCGGGAAATAGGACGTTGCCGTAATTCGAGTGCGGCCCGCCATGAATCGACAGCACGAGTGGATAGGTCTTGCCCGGCTGATAGCCGTGCGGCCGCATCAGCCACCCTTCGATCTTCAGTCCGCCGACCCCCGTGAACCAGAACGTATCGGCCGGGATCGCCGTGACCTGCTTGAAGAGCGAATCGTTGAAGGTCGTCAGCCGCCGCTCGGCACCGCCGAGCGCCGCGATGTACAGCTCCGTCCCATGCGTGACGTCACTCCCCGTGTAGGCGAGCGATCGTCCGTCGGCGCTCAGCGTGAACCCGCGCAGTTGCCGCTCGCCGTTCGTCACCTGACGAACCGCGCCGCCAGTCGAGGTCACCGCGAACAGATGTACGTTGCCGCTCGTCTCGGCATTGAAGTAGATCGTCTTGCCGTCCGGCGACCACGAGGGGCCGCTCGGGTCGAGGCCCCACTCGGTGGTCAGGTTGCGCGCGGCGCCGCCGGCCACCGGAACCACACAGATGTCGTTCTTCATTCCGCGGCCTTTCGAACACACGAACGCGATCGTCTTGCCGTCGGGCGACCAGGCGGGCGAGCTGCTCTGCACGAAGCCGGTGCGCAATGCCCGCACGCTGCTGTCGCCGAGCGTGTACAGGAACAGCGCGGGCATCGCGTCGTCGCGGACTTCCTGATTCTCCGTCGAGTCCTGTTCAAACGCGATCGTCTTGCCGTCCGGCGACCAGACCGGCGAGCCTTGGCTCAGATCTCCGCTCGTGAGCTGACGCGGTGTGCCACCGGCGCGTGCCACGAAGTAGAGGTGACTCGGCCGGCGCGTCTCGCGCGGCGGCAGGTAGCCTCGCTCATCGGCGACGATCGGGATCGACGTGTAGACGCGGCCGTCGAACCGCTTCGGATCGGGCCCTCGCGTGATGGCCGTCGGTGAGACGCGGCTCCGCCACGGCTCCTTCTTCAGGCTGTCCGGTTCCTCGCCGCGCCAGGTATAGGCCAACCACTGGCCGTCCCGCGAGAACACCGGCATCGCGTGTACGCCCTTGATCTGGAATGCTTCGCCCCCGGGCGCAGAAGTCCGCAGGAACCAGATGTCGTCGTCCGAGCCCTCACGCCTGCTCGAGAAGGCAAGCAGCGATCCGTCGGGCGACCACGTCGGGTTCGACGCTTCGGTCGAGGGACTGGTGTAGCGGAAGGCGGGCGACGCGCCGTCGGCCGGGGCCATCCAGATCTCGTTGTGGCGCCGGTCCTTGTCTTCGACGACGGTCGTGACGACGAACGCGACTCGGCGCGCGTCGGGTGACAGCGCCGGGCTGCTGACGCCGATCAGCCGATAGTAGTCAGTGGACTGCCAGGGGCGCGCCTGGGCGGACAGGCGGACGGTTGGACTGACAGACAGAATAAGCGCGGTGGTCCAGAGTCGGCGCATGGAGAATCTCGGGTCACGTGGGTGAGAAAAACTACCGACCCCGGCCGCTGCGCGCGACCGGGGTCGTTCCACACTCCGACAGTCCTCCGTCCGACCGTCCGATGTCAGTTCAACTTGTGCAACTCTACCCTTCTGTTCTGTGCGCGCCCGTCAGGCGTTGAATTCGGCGCGATGTAGCCCGACGCACCGAATCCGCGCGCCCGCATCCGCATCGGGTTCACGCCTTTGCGCGCGAGGTAGTGTTGCACGGCCCCCGCACGCCCCATCGACAGGCGCATGTTCGTCAGCTTCCTGCCGGTCGAGTCGGTGTAGCCTGCGATCTCGATGCGAATCGCAGGATTCGCGACGAGCGAAGCCGCCACCTGATCGAGCACCGCGTAGGACGACGCCGTCAGCACCGACCGTCCAGTCTGGAAATTCACGCCCTGGAGAATGAGAGTCGGGCGAGCCGGCGGAGCTCCCGGCGCGGCCGGCGCATGCTCTTCGAACAGCAGCAAGCAGCCGAATTGGTCGACGCGCGATCCCGTGGGCGTATTCGGGCAGCGATCCTGCGAATCGACCACCCCGTCGCCGTCGGTGTCGTGCTCACTCGGGCAGCCGTTCGCGTCGACCTGAATCCCGGTCGGTGTGTTCGGGCACTTGTCGAGAGTGTCGGGCACGCCGTCCTTGTCGCTATCCAACGGGCAACCCGTCGCATCGACCGGCGTGCCGGCTGGGGTATCCGGGCAGCGGTCGATGCCGTCGAACACCTTGTCGCCGTCGGAGTCCGACGGGCAGCCGTTTGGATCGACGGTGGCGCCGGCTGGGGTGTCGGGGCACTTATCGACCCCGTCCCAGACGCCGTCGTGGTCCGAATCGATCGGACATCCGTCCGCGTCGACCTTCACGCCGGCCGGCGTCGCCGGGCACTTGTCGAGCAGATCGTTTACCCCATCGCCGTCGGAATCCGGCGGGCCGGCCGCCGCGGCCGGCGGCGGGGGCGGGGGCGGGGGCGCCGCTGCGAGCGGACATCCCTTGGCGTCAACCGCAACGCCCGCCGGGGTGTTGGGACAGGCGTCGATGCCGTTCAAGACGCCGTCGCTGTCGGCATCGGCGGGACAGCCGCGGTTGTCGACCTTCGCGCCACGCGGCGTGTCGGGGCAGGCGTCATTCTTGTCCGCGACCCCGTCGTGATCGGCGTCGCCGGCGGGGGCGGCGTCCGGCTGGAAGAACGCGAACCCTGCGGACGCCATCAAATGCGTGGCGTTCTTCGACCCGCCGGGAAACGCGCTCGTCGTGCTTGGGGTGTAGATGCCACGCGCTTCGACGCGCAGCGCGACGCGCGAGCTCATGAAGAACTTGGCGCCAGCCCCGCCGTGGAAGCCGCCATCGGTGAAGCGGTAGGGATTCGTGCCGCCGAAATCGAGCCGCGAGTAGCCGCCGAGGACGTAGACGGACATGCGGCTCGCGTTCAGCGCGTTCACGACGAGACTGCCACTGCCGATGAGCGGCTCGATGTGGGCGGTCCCGACGTCCTGCGGCGACTGGAACAGTGCCTCGACCTCGAGGTCGATCATGGGCGTGAGCGCGTACGCGAACCGTACCCCCCCGCCTGGCTTGTCGGCCAGACCGAAGGCTTTGTCGTATTTCGTGAAGGCGCCGAACAAGCCGACTTCGTAGCGCCGGGCGTACTGCGCGTCCAGCCGCGTGGCCGTCAGTGCCACGACTGCAAATAGGGGGGCGAGCCTTCTCACGTTGTGCCTCCGCCTCAGTTGGTCTGCCGCAGCTCGACGCGCCGGTTCTGCGCGCGACCGGCTGGCGTCGTGTTCTGCGCGACCGGCTGCGATGCACCATACCCCTTGGCGACCATCCGCTCGGGCGCGACGCCCTTGCTCGCCAGATACGCGCGCACCGCATCGGCACGCGCCTGCGACAGACGCACGTTCGTCGCCGAGGCCCCCGTATTGTCGGTGTGTCCGCCGATTTCGATCTTGATGTCGGCGTTGGCGATGAGCGACGCCGCCACGATGTCGAGAATTGTGTACGAATCAGGCTTCAACGCCGAGCGGCCCGTCTCGAACGTCACGCCGCGGAGTACCACCGGCGTCTTCGCTTCCGTAAAGAGGATCGGACAGCCGGCCGCGTCGACCCGTGTACCCGCCGCGGTTCCCGGACACTTGTCCTTGGTGTCGTCGACGCCGTCGCCATCGGCGTCGGAGGCGCGCTGGCACCCCGCCGAATCGACTTCCGTGCGGGGCGGCGTGTTGGGGCACTTGTCGATGCCGTCGGCCACGCCGTCGTGGTCGCTATCGACCGGGCAGCCGGTCGTGTCGACGGTGGCGCCAACGGGCGTGTTCGGACACTGGTCAGGGCCATCGGGGACACCATCGCGGTCGGAATCCGTCGGACAGCCTTGGGCGTCGACTCGCGCGCCCGTCATCGTGCCCGGGCACTTGTCGATCCCGTCATAGACCCCGTCACCGTCCGTGTCCTTCGGACAACCGCGCGCGTCCACCTCGGCGCCCTCGACCGTATTGGGACAGGCGTCGAGCCCGTTGAAGACCTTGTCGCGGTCGGAGTCGCTCGGACATCCGCGTGCATCGACGACCGCACCGACGGGCGTTCCGGGGCACGCGTCCTTCCGGTCGGCGACGCCGTCCAGATCGGCGTCGCGCAGCGCGCTCGGTCCGGTGAAAATCGAGAGCCCCGCGGAGGCGATGACGTGTCCCGCCCAATTGCCACTCGCGAACCTGGTGCTGGGCGAGTAGATCGCCCGCCCTTCAAGCCGGAGGGCGACTCGCTCGCCAATGAACAGCCGGTCGCCAATCGCACCGTGCACGCCGTTATCGGAGAAGTTGAAGCCTGCGCGGTCGCTGAACTCGAGCCGGGTGTAGCCCCCGAGGACATACAAGAGGTTGTGCTCGTTGCCCGTGTTGAGCACGAGACTGCCGCTCGCTAGCGTCGCGGTCGCGTTGGTGCCCCCGGCATAGGGTGTCGGTTGCTGGTACCCCAGTTCGAACTCGAGGCCGACGCCCCGACTGAAAAAATAGCCGAGCCGTCCGCCGCCGCCGATCTGCTTGGCGAGTGCGAACGCGTGGTCATAGCGGGTATAGGAGCCGAACGCGCTAATTTCGAACTGGTGCGTGTGTTGACCGACGCAGAGGACTGGAACGACGCTGAGACAGAGCAACAGCAGTGGCGTCCGCGCGCGCATGTGTCTCCCCGGGGGTTGGCGGCACTTGCACTTTAATAATCGGTCCCGCGGGAAGAAACCCCTGTAGCCCCGATCACCAGCCGAAGGGTCTAGGGGTGGCCGTTTCCGCCGCGGATGAACCGGAGTGCCTGGGCGAGCTGCTCGGCGAGGCTGGACAGTTCGGTGGCGCCGTGGGCGAGGTCCTGGATAGCACGCAGCTGCTCGGCAGCGGCGGCGGCGACCGCTTGCGCTTCCTGACTGGACGTCAGGGCTCCCGCCCGCGCTTGCCCGAGCGACTCGGTGATACGCGTCGCCAGGGCGGCGCTGTGGCGCCCGACCTCCGCGACCTGCTTTCCGGCGCGCGCCGTCTCGGCGGCGGCCTCCGCGATCCGATCGAGGTCCTGGACCCACGCCGCAGACCCCTGGACGAGCTGGCCAAGGTCGCCCCGGATCCGCTCGATGAGCTGCGCGGCGCGGTCCAGGGCTCGGCGCGTGTCCTGCACCGCTTTGCCGACGTTCCGCGCTTCGCGGCCGCTGGCTTCCGCCAGCTTGTGCACTTCATCGGCCACGACCGCGAATCCGCGGCCGTGAATGCCGGCGCGCGCGGCCTCGATCGTCGCGTTGAGCGCCAGCAGGTTCGTCTGGTTCGCGACGAAACCGATCGTCTCGGAGAATCTCTCGACCTGCGCTGCGACCTCGCGCAGCCGTCCGACCTCGGCGGCGCTTTCTTCCGTCGTGGCACCGAGGTCGGTGAGCTGGCGGACGGCGTCCTGCGTGGCCGTGCGCACCCGGTCGGTCGTCTTTTCCATTTGCGAGCCCGCCTCGCGCGTGCGATCGCCGGCGGCGGAGAGCTCCGCGGCGCTGTCCTTCAGTTGTCCGGCCTCGCGGGCGGCGGCGCTGACCAGCGTCGCGGCCTGTCCCGCGCCGTGACTCGCCCGCTGGGCGGACGCGGCAACTTCTTCACTCGAGGCGTGGATCTCCTCGGTCGTTGCCGTGAGGGTCTGCACATATTGCATCGTCTGATCGGAGGCGCCCGTCACGGGACGAAGCGAGCCGTCGATTGCGACCATCAGCGCGAGCTGCGGCGCCAGCAGCTCGAGCAGATCGCCATCCGATTGGCGGTACATCGAGGGATCGGAGTGCCGCACACTCCAGAGGCCGACGAGCTGCCCCGCGTGGTAGAGCGGGACGAGCATTTCCGAACCGGGGGTTTCGCCGCCGGGCACGACGACCTGGTCTCTGGCGAGGCCGTGCGCCACCACGGGCCGGCGCAGCCGCAGCGCTTCGCCGGTCAAGCCGGCATCGGCATCAAATCGAAATGTGCTTCCCGCTTGCGCTGCGGTGTCGGCGACGAGCTCCATCTGCCGTGTGCGCGCGTCGTAGCGGGCAAATCCCATCTGCTCCCACGGCACCAGCTGGCGCGTCAACTCCTGGACGCGCTGGAAGCTGTGACTCAGCGTGAGCTCGGCCGCGATGGCCTGCGCGAGCCGCTGAATCAGTTGCAGCTCGTCGGCGCGCACGCCGAGGCGCAGCACATGCAGGCTGCCCGCTATCGCCAGCGCGAGAGCCGCGAAGAGCAGGACGCGCGTCTCAGCGGGAATCGTCGCGTGGACGGCGCCGAGCCAGCCGAGGGACAGCGCAGCCGACACCAGGTAGACGATCGACTCCCAGCGGAGCGTGAGCCGCGCGTCGACCCAGGCGATCGTCTGGCCGAGCGCGAGCTCGAGGTAGAACGTTCCGTTGACGATGACCGGCAGCAGGACGATCGTGAGCGCCACGACCCAGGCATTGTCGGCGGCCAGCGCCGCCCCCGCGGTTGCGCCGCTGAGGCGGCTGTACATGAAGCCGACGAACGTCGACCCCGCCGTGAGATGGGCGGCGTTGCCCAGCGCCGTGCGCACGGGCAGGCGGCGCAGCAGCACGTCGCCGACGAGCATCGCAAACGGCGCCACAATCGCGGCGAAGGCCCAACCCCGATCGAGAATCGCGAACAGCATGACGCCGAGGACGAAGGAGGAGAAGCCGTTGCCGGGAAGCGCGATGCCGTAGCGGCGCGTGATGGCGGCGACGAGGATCAGCAGCGCGCCGGCGAGCGGGAGGTTTTCACCGGCCGGCACCCACCCGTTGACGTAGGCGACAAGCCCGGCGCCGAAACTGACGAGCGCGGCGGTGGCAACGGCGATACGAATGATCAGCGCGGGCCGCATGTGCTGTGGCGCAAGGTCGGCGCCGTGGCGCGGTGTGTCAAGCGCGACTATCGTTTACGCCATGACCGTCACAATTGAATACTGCGTCATCTGAAACTACGAGCCTCGGGCCACCGGTCTGGCGGCCGAAATCCGTAATGCGTACCCGCACGCCGAGGTGCGGTTGGTTCAATCCTCGGGTGGCGTCTTCGAGGTCGACGTCGACGGGCGACGGGTCTACTCCAAGAAATCCACCAAGCGGCACGCTGAACCAGGTGAGGTTGTGCGGCTGATTCGCGAGGGTGGCTCCGACACGCAGTGAGAATCGCCATCTCCACCGGCGGCGGTGACGCGCCCGGACTGAACGCCGTCATCCGCGCCGCCGTGCTCAGCGCGGTGCATCGCGGCTGGGAGTGCGTAGGGATCAAGCGGGGGTTTGGCAGTCTGCTCGGCGAGGGCGAGCTGATGCCCCTGGGCTCTCACGAAGTCCGTGGCATCACCCACCTCGGCGGCACGATCCTCGGCACATCGAATCGTGGCAACCCTCTCAAGTGGCGGATGCAGCGGCCCGACGGCTCGTGGGAAGAGCGCGATCGCACGCAGGAGCTGCTCGATTCCTTCCGCGCCAACCGGCTCGACGCCCTTATCGCGATCGGCGGGGAGGGCACCCTCGGCATCGTACAGGCTCTCTGGAAGAAGGGACTGCCGGTCGTCGGTGTCCCCAAGACGATCGACAACGATGTCGGCGGCACGGTCGCGACGTTCGGATTCGACACGGCCGTCTCCACGGCCACCGAGGCGATCGACAAGCTGCACTCGACGGCGGAAAGCCACGAGCGCGTGATGGTTGTGGAAGTCATGGGCCGCTACGCCGGCTTCATCGCGTTGAACTCCGGCATCGCCGGATCGGCAGACGTGATTCTGATCCCCGAGATTCCCTTCGACATGGACAAGGTCTGCGACAAGATCCGGCGGCGCGAAGCCGAGGGTCGACATTTCAGCATCGTTGTGGTGGCGGAGGGCGCCACGCCAAAAGGTGGGACCGTGTCGCTGATCGATCCCGCGCACGAGCGCCTTGGCGGCATCGCGGAAAAGGTGGCGCACTCGATCGAGCAGATGACCGGGAAGGAGGCGCGATCGCTGGTACTCGGTCATCTGCAGCGGGGTGGTGGTCCCACCACGTTCGATCGGATGCTGGCGCTGCGGTTCGGCGCGGCGGCCGTGCGCCTCGTCGCCGAGCGGCGGTTCGGCATGATGGTGGCGTTGCAACCGCCACGGATTGTTGCGGTCCCGCTGGACGAGGCCCTCGCGCAGCCGCGCCGCGTGCCGCTCGACTCCGACAGCATCGCCACCGCTCGCGACCTGGGTGTCAGCTTCGGCGACTGATACAGGACAGTTGTCGCAATCACCGGACACCGCAGAACTGTCGTGGCATCATGTAACATCCTATCCATTAATGACTTAGATCATTTTCCCCACCCTGGCACGCCTTTTCCCTAAGAGCGGCGCATCAAGGAGGAACAATGAAACGCATACTCGTTGCCGTTGCTTTGCTGTTCGGTCTTGCTACCGGCGTCGCGCAGGCCCAAACACGGGTCGGCGTCTCGCTGAGTTTTGGTGATCCGTACTTCGATGGACAAGTCGTGATTGGCCAGCCGTATTACGTGCGATACGCGCATCCTTATTACTACCGCTATCGCCCAACCCGCGTCATCGTCGTCGAACCGCGCTACTACCGCGAACGCCGTGTCGTCATCGTGCGCCCGCATCGTCGTTACAATCGCGGCTATCACCGGCACTGGTAATCGTCGAGTGCGACCGTCACGCCGGCTCGTTGTGTCCGGTTGCATCCTCCTCCTGACAGGATGCATCCCCCACCATAACGGGCCGGCGGGTTCCGTTCCCGCCCCGCTGCCTCGGGCAAGAACGAGCGTGCCTGCCGTCGGCGACGGGACAAGGGTGACCGTAAGGCAGGTAATCGATCTATTGGAAGGGTGCCGACCGTTGCCCAGTTCGGTTGATTCGGTTCCAGAAGTCCCGCTCAAGCTGCAGATCATCTGTGTGACAACGCCACCGAGCCCGATGCCCCGTTAGCGCTGGTTATCTTCCGGGGTGCGTACATCTCGCGACCATTTCCTTCCCCCCGACCCCCAGGCCTTCCTCGCAGCCGAGCCATCCACCGGACGGGTCATTGTCATCGCTCCGACGCGGGCCGCCTGCGAGACCATCGAGCTCGCCCTTGGGCTGACGCTCGAAACGCTGCTCGAGCGCGAGCACGGCGATGACATTCGCCGCCTGGCGGGAGGTGGCCGGGGGTTTGGTATCGTGGCAGGGACGGGGACGGGGAAGACACTCGCCATCCGCAGCATGGCGGAGACGATCCTCAAGGCACCGCTCAAGGTGGGCGTGGTCAATCGTGAGCGCGAAGCCACACCGGAGACGCCGACTTGGAATGTCGTCATCGTCACGACCGGCATCGCGCGCCGGTGGTTCCAGGATGGCCTCATTACCGAGCGCGATACGCTGGTCGTGGACGAGATTCACCAGACGTCCGCCGAGATGGAGCTGTGCCTGGCGCTGGGGAAGCGTGCCCGCTGCCGGTTCATCTGGCTGTCGGCGACGGTGGATCCGAGCTTCTATGCCGCTTACCTCGCCTCGGCGCAGGTCCTGGAGACGAGGGCGTTCGATCCAGCCAAGGCAGCGCAGGTCAGCGTCCTGGCAGAACAGCCCCTCGAGTTCTTAAACGATCGGTTCATAAAGCGCGTCATGCGTGAGCGTCGCGGCGTAGCCGTGTTCGTGCCGACGCGCGCCGAGGTCGAGCAGATCGCCAAGGAGCTCGGCGACCGCTGGCCCAATCTCGCCACCGCGTTCTACCATGGCGGCGAGCCGATTCGGGTCATCCGGCCCTTTCTTGACGGTTTGGTCAAACGTCCATTCCTCCTGGCTATGACCGCGGCGGGACAGTCCGCGCTCAACATTCGCGGCCTTGATACCGTGGTGGTCTACGACGCCCGCTACACGAACGTCGTCGAGCGCGGCAAGAACGTGCTGACGCGCGCCTACCTCGGGGCGAACGAAATTCTACAGATGGCGGGCCGCGTCCACGGCCGCGTAGAGCACGGTGAGGTCTACATCCTGAGTGACCGCGACCTGGCGTTCGAGGATCTGCGCCCCACCGCGCCCGAATTCCAGCTTGCGGGCGATGCGGAGCGCGTGGCGATTACGTGCGCCGCGATCGGCGTCGATGCCACCGAGCTCGAGCTGCCCGTCCCACTGGACCGCCGGGCGTACCGGGGGAGCGTCGAGCTGCTCACCGACCGTGGGCTCATAGAGCAAGGCAGGTTAACGACTTACGGTCGCGCGGTAGAGGAGATGCCGGTCGAGCGTCCCTGGGGAGAGCTGCTCTATCATGCGGAGCCGCCCCTCGTGCCGCTCGTCGCCGTCGCGTCCAACATCGAGTCGCTGCACCGCATGACGAGAGAAGAGCGGCAGCTGGCTGGCCTCACCGTCCCGGGCTCCGACCACCTCACGGCCTACAACGTCTACGCGGAAGCCGTCAACAAGCACGGATATCTCGGCGAAGTGTACGGGCTGGCGCGTCACCTGTTTCGTGAAGAGGACATCGAACAGTGGGCGGAGGATCGTGGCGTGCTCGTAAAGGCGATCGAAGACATCGCGCTCGGCACGGCATCCGTCTATCGCCAACTCGAGGCCCCCCTCCCTGCCAAGCTGCCCTATGGTGACCGCAAGACGCTCGATTTTTTCGCTGACCTTTTGGCCAAAATCATGCCGTTCGACCTCGTGATCGACGAGCAGACGGCTGATGGGCGGGAAGCCCGAGTAAGCCGTAGCTCTGTCTGCGGCAGTTGGGGCGCCATCGCCGGATCGCTGCGGTACTTCGCCGACCGCTTCGGAAACCCGCGCGCCAGCATCGAAGGGACGCAGATTCCGGAGCGGGCGATTCGGCGCTACGCGCGCAAAGGCAGGCCCGATGTGGTTTTTGAGCGGCAACGGCGCCGGGAAGGGTTGATGATCGTCCGGACCGTCGAGTACTTCGGGTTCACGCTCGATCGCGAGGTCGAGCACTTGCCGAGCCCGTTCCCGGAGGAGCTCGCAGATTCGGCGCGCCGAGCCCTCATCGAGGCGCTGCTGGCCGGCGAAACACCTCACCCCGATCAGGGGAAAGTCAGGCGGGCGCTGGAGCGGTTCGGCCACTACTGGCGCCGCTCAGGTGGGCGCTTGAGCCAGGCCGACCGCGACCGCCTCGCCGAGCAGATCGCGGCGCAAGTCACAGGCGTGCATTCCTGGGATTCCTTTATTGGAACGCGGATTACCCTCGATCCCGACGCTGCCATCCCCGCAGACGAACGGGAGCGGCTCGACGCCCTGCCCTCATCGGTCTTTCTGTATGGCGACCGCGTTCCAGTGGATTACGACGTCGAGCATGGCGTCGGCGTCGTTCGCCTGCGGCTGAAAGAGGGTCAGGCGCGCCGGCTCCAACCCAAGGACTTGCCGCCGTTCGATCGGCCGGTGCGCTTCACGGTGACACGCGGGAAGCACGAGGCTGTACGCGCCGGCTCACTCGACGAGCTGCGGCAGGGGTTGCGGAGTCTGGGGAGCGCGCAGCGTGGGCGGGTAATGCGCGGCGGTCGCCGGCCCAGACGGCGTTAGCTCTTCGCGGTCACCTCGAGCAGGGTTAACCACAGCGCATCATAGGCGTCTCTCGCATCAGCGAGCGGAACGCCCGTCGCCAGCGCGAGGGCGCAACCGTCCACGATGGCCTCTCGGGCCGCGTCCTCAAACCCGGCGTTCCCGGCTGAACGGTCGATCAGACCGGCGGACGAGAGGCTGATCCAGGCGCGGGCAGTACCATCCTCGGCCTGATGCCGGAGCTCCTCCCAGCAGGCGTCCAGTCCGGCTGTACCGGGAGCGCTTCCGAGGGCGCGCCGCAAGGCGGCGCTGCGCGCCGTCGCGATCTGAGCGGCGGCGGCTCGCAGCAACCGGCCGCGTGATGCGTAGTGATAGAGGATTAGGCCTTTCACAACTCCGGCGCGACGAGCGACGGCATCGAGGGTGAACCCCTCGACGCCTCCACGCTGCAGCGTTTCTACCGCTGCGGCGAGAATGTTAGCACGGGTGGGGGCTGCGTCTTTAGGCACGTGTTTGTCCTGGTGGTCAATAATGCGAGTCAGTAAGGAGGACGCAAGCCGAAACAAACCAGCAACCTTTTGACCTATGAGCGAGTCTCATCTTGACACGAATCTAACAGCCCGGTTCCTCCTGCATGAAACCTTGGAGACGCATGTTTTGTATGAGGATAACCAACCAATGATCGACAAACCCGTCAGTTCCGCGGGCAGCCTGCCCGCAACCTTCTCCCCCTTGGTGCGCGCGGTCATCGATTCGGTCGCCGAGGGCATCGTCATTTTCGACCAGCAGGGCCGGTTGCTCTACGCCAACGCGTCAGCCCGACGGGTGATCGACGGGCAGAACGGTGATGTGCGCAATCGCCTGCAGAGTCTCGGAGCCCGGTTCTCGCCGCTCAGGAACGGCACGCAAAGTCTCGGCGAAGCCGCGATCCTCCCTCCGACAGGTGCATTGACGCTCGCCGAACGCGAACGCCAGGCCATTACCGACACGCTGCAGGACACGAGCGGCAAGCTTGCGGAAACGGCGCGACGGCTCGGGATCAGCCGCACCACGTTGTGGAGACGCCTCAAGTCCTACGGGATGGACGGCTTCCGCGCCTCTCCCTAGGCTCCTAGCTTCCCCGGGGGATGGCCCCCCCCGACCACGAGCCGCAGCCGTTCGTCATTGAGGAATACGTCCGCTGGTCAGACGTAGACTTCGCCGGGATCATTTTCTACGGGTCCTACGTGCGGCTGTTCGAGGTCGCCGAAACGGAAATGTTTCGGCATTGCGGTCTCGCCTACGCCAGGGTGTTCGACGAGTACGACATCTTCCTTCCCCGCAAAGCCGTGCACAGTGAGTTCTACTGGCCGGCCCGCCTCGATGACCGACTGCGCATCGCCGCCTATGTCGGCAAGCTCGGGACGAAATCTCTGACCCTGCACTTCGACGTGCTCCGGGCAGACGCACGGGCGTTAGGCGCCGCAGGATGGATGGTGCTGGTGGCGGTCGATCGGAAGAAACTGAAGCCCACGCCGCTGCCCACGGGATTGATCGCCTCGCTGGCGCCCCACACACTGCGTCCGGAAACCGCGCGGACGTTTCTCGGAGTCGATCCATCGCCCCGCTGAGAACGGCCCCTGCCCTGCTGCTGCTGCTCGTGGGTTGCGACGGCGCGGGTGGCGGCTCGCGGCAACCGCTCCTGCTCGATGCGATGGTCGCGTTTCCGCCGAGAGACACCGTCCGTTTTTCACTTCCCGCCACGACACATCGCTGTGCCGACGGCCGCACCGTATTGCTCGAGGCCGTGAGTCCCGAGGGCAGCGGCGTGCTCGTGCGCCTGCATTTTCGCGACAGCCTTGTGTCGGGTTCCTTTCCCGTGCTCGCTCCGGGCGACACGACCGCGCCGGGTGCCGTCGTCGCGGTGCGCTACCTGCTGCGCGACGCGTCGCACGGATTCTTCTTCGATACCGGCGCAGTTCAGGTGCGTCTCGCGGCGGGAAAAGTCGCCGGGCATATCCAAGGGTCCGGAACGGAGACGGGCATTCACACACCCACGCGCATCAACTACCGCGACGTTCCACTGCCGCTCGTGACGGACACCACGTCGTGCGGTTTCCAGCTGTGACGGCAACGCGCGACGTGCGGGTCGGCTTCATCGGCTCCGGATTCGCCCGGCGCGTGCAGCTGCCCGCGCTCGCGCTGGTGCCGGGCGCCAAGCCCACCGCGATCGCGAGCGGGAACCGCGCCAACGCCGAAGCGGTAGCGCGCGAGTTCGGTCTGCCGCATGTGTTTGCGGACGGCGTCGAGCTGGCCCGCTCGCCGGACGTGGATCTCGTCATCGTGTCGTCGACGCCCGATTCACACGCGCGCTTCGCGATCGCGGCGCTCGAGGCGGGGAAGCACGTCCTGTGCGAAAAGCCGATGGCCATCGATGCGTTCGAAGCGGCGCAGATGGTGACAGCATCGGCACAGCACCCCGACAGCCTCGCCTGGATCGACCACGAATTGCGCTATGAGCCCAACCGGCGCCGGGCGCGCGAGCTGATTCGTTCCAACGCGATCGGAGAGCTGCGCCACGTCGAATTGTCGCTCAAGCCCTACCTCCGCGGGGACGGCCGGCCGCAGGCGTTCGACGCGCCGTGGAACTGGTGGTTCGACGCCTCGCGCGGCGGCGGCATTCTAGGGGCGGTCGGATCGCATCTCATCGACCTGTGCCGGTTCTGGAGCGGAAGCGAGATCACATACGTCGCCGGGCTGGTCGAGACGTTCGTGACACAGCGCAAGGATGAAACCGGGGCGGCGCGTTCGGTGACGGCCGACGACTTCGCGAGCTGCGTGCTGCAAACGGGACGCGGCGCCGTCGCCACGATCACGTTGAGCACCGTCGCGCACCACGGGCCCGGCCATATCGGCCAGGTGACCGGCAGTGAGGGAACGCTGTTGCTGAGTGGCGAGACAAAGCTCGAGCTCGGCAAATCGGGAGGACCGCTCGAAGACATCTCCGCGCCGGACGAGCTCTGGGAGAAAATGAAACCCAACAACATGTGGGCTCGCTCGTTCGTCCGGTTGCTGCGCGAGATGGTGCAAGTGATTTTGGGAGCCAGGCCGCAAGGCGAGCCGGCCACGTTCCAAGACGGCTGGCAGGTGCAACGCGTGCTCGACGCGATCCGCGGCGGCCGCGGTGTCCGGTTAGATTGAGGCCGTGGAACAAACCTACTTCCGCAAGGGATTCGGGCTCAAGGGAGCGATCGAAGGGGCGCTCACGGCCGACTACCACAGCCGCGTCGTCGATCGCATCCGCGCATCGGGGTACGCGCTGGAGGTCGGCGAGCTGACGTTTCGGCTTGCCGGCGAGTTCGGCTTCTGTTACGGCGTGGATCGCGCCGTCGAGTACGCCTACGAAACCCGCACTAAATTTCCGGACAGGCGCACGTTCCTCGTCGGCGAGATCATCCACAACCCGCACGTCAATCAAAAGCTGGCCGCCATGGGCGTCGCGTTCCTGCATCGCCCCGAGGGCGGAGACGGGGAGTTCGACTTCACCGCCGTGAGCGCCGCTGATGTTGTCATCCTGCCCGCCTTTGGCGTCACGGTGCGTGACTTCGAACGGCTCCGTGGCATCGGCTGCGTGCTGGTGGATACGACGTGTGGATCAGTGCTCAACGTCTGGAAGCGGGTGGAGGTGTACGCGCGCGATGGCTTCACCGCGCTGATCCATGGCAAGAACTACCACGAAGAGACGAAGGCCACGTCGAGCCAGGTCAATAAATATCCGGGCGGGAAATACATCGTCGTAAGAGACATGACCGAGGCCCGTGTCGTGTGCGAATACATCGAGGGACGGGGGACGCGGGACGGGTTTCTGGAGCAGTTCAACGGGAAGGTGACGCCCGGGTTCGATCCCGATCGCGATCTCCAGCGCGTCGGCGTCGCGAATCAGACAACGATGCTATCGGGCGAATCGCTCGCGATCGCGGCCGAAGTCGGCAAGAGTATGGCCCGGCGCTGGGGAGCAGAGTCGCTGGCGGAGCACTTCCGCACGTTCGACACGATCTGTTCGGCGACGCAGGAGCGGCAGGATGCCGTACTCAAGTTGATCGCCGAGCCACTCGATCTGATGGTCGTGATCGGGGGCTACAACTCGAGCAACACGACCCACCTCGCGGCGATCTGCCACGAGACGGTCACGACCTATCACATCGAGGACGCCGCCTGCATCGATGTCGACGACGGCAGCATCCGCTATCGCCCGGTCGGGGCGCATTCCAATGAAGCGCGGCGCGAACGGTGGTTGCCCGACGGACGCCTGGCGATCGGCATTACCGCGGGAGCCTCCACGCCGAACAACAAGATCGGCGAGACGATCGAACGGATCGTCGCCCTGCGCGGCGCCACCCTGACCGAGGCTCTCCGCTAGTATGCCGCTGTCACGCTTCCATCCCGCCATTGCACGCTGGTTCTCGAACCGGTTTGCCGAGCCGACTGAGCCACAGCGCGGCGCCTGGCCCGTCATTCAGCAGGGCGGCGACGTCCTCATTGCCGCGCCGACCGGATCGGGCAAGACGTTCGCGGCCTTTCTTTCCGCCATCGACGGGCTGGTGCGGCAGGGACTGAACGGTGAGCTGCGCGACGAGATCCAGGTCCTCTATGTCTCACCGCTCAAGGCGCTCTCGAACGACGTTCAGAAGAACCTCTCGGAGCCGCTGGCGGAAATCCGGGCTGCGCTGGCGGAGCAGGGGCTCCCCGATGTCGAGGTAAGAACGCTGGTCCGGACGGGCGACACGCCGCAGTCGGAGCGGCAGGCGATGCTCAAGCACCCGCCGCACATCCTCGTCACGACCCCGGAATCGCTCTACCTGATCCTCACCTCCGAGCGCGCCCGTGAGATGCTCCGGTCGGTCCGGACGGTGATCGTCGACGAAATCCACGCGGTTGCTCGTGACAAGCGAGGCAGCCATCTGTCCCTGTCGCTGGCCCGGCTCGACGCGCTCAGCGGCAAGCGAGCGCAGCGCATTGGGCTATCCGCCACGCAGCGGCCGATCGAAGCGATCGCGCAATTCCTCGTCGGGACCGGGCAGCCACAGCCGACGATCGTAGACGCCGGCCACATCCGCCAGCTCGACCTCGCGCTCGAGATCCCGTCGTCCCCGCTCGAGGCGGTGATGTCGGCGGAGGTATGGGAGGAAGTCAACAGCCGCATTGCCGAGCTGATTTCGCAGCACCGCACGACGCTCGTATTCGTGAACACGCGGCGCCTCGCCGAGCGGCTGGCGATGCAGCTCTCGGAGCGGATTGGCGCCGACCATGTCACGAGTCACCACGGCAGCCTGTCGCGAGAAAAGCGCTTCGAGGCCGAAGAGCGGTTGAAGCGCGGCGAGCTGAAAGCGCTGGTCGCCACCGCCTCGCTCGAGCTCGGGATCGACATCGGCAGCGTCGATCTCGTCATTCAGCTGGGATCGACGCGATCGATCGCCACGCTGCTGCAGCGCGTGGGCCGGGCGGGGCACCGGCTCGGCGCCATTCCGAAAGGGCGCGTTTTCCCGCTGTCGCGCGATGAGCTGATCGAATGCTCGGCGCTGCTGCGGGCGACTCGCGAGGGCCGGCTCGATCGTCTGATCATCCCTGACAAGCCGCTCGACATCCTCGCGCAGCAAATCGTCGCCGCCGCCGCGGGCGAAGAGTGGAACGAAGCCGACCTCTACGAGCGGATGCGTTCCGCCTATCCCTATCGCGATCTCACGCGGGCCGAGTTCGACGCCGTGGTCCAGATGCTGGCCGAGGGCTTCACGACCCGCCGCGGCCGGCGCAGCGCGCACATCCACTATGACGGCGTGAATCACAAGCTCTCGGGACGCCGGGGCGCGCGCATCGCCGCGATCACCTCGGGTGGCGCAATCCCCGATCTCGGCGACTATCGCGTCATCCTCGAGCCGACCGAAACGTTCGTCGGTACACTGAACGAGGACTTCGCGATCGAGAGCACCCCGGGCGACATCTTCCAGCTCGGCAACATGTCGTACCTGGTCGTGAAGGTCGAATCGGGGCAGGTGCGCGTCGCCGATGCCAAGGGTCAGCCGCCGACGTTGCCCTTCTGGCTCGGGGAAGCACCCGGGCGTACCATCGAGCTGTCGGAAGAAGTCTCCAGGCTACGCCAGGATATCGCTGACCGGCTGGACGATCCAGCGGCCGCGATCCAATGGCTCGTGGCAACGATCGGCCTCAACGAAGCCGGTGCCCGGACCATCGTCGAGTACCTCGCGGCCACCCGTCAGATCCTCGGCACGATTCCGACGCAGAAATGTCTCGTGCTGGAGCGTTTCTTCGACGAAGCCGGCGGGATGCAGCTCGTGTTGCACGCGCCGTTTGGGAGCCGGATCAACCGCGCGTGGGGACTCGCGCTCCGCAAACGATTCTGCCGCAGCTTCAACTTCGAGCTCCAGGCGGCGGCAACCGAGGATGCGATCATCCTGTCATTGGGGCCGCAACACAGTTTCCCGCTCGAGGACGTCTTCCAGTATCTCAAGCCAGCGACGGCGGAGCATCTGCTCGTGCAGGCGATGCTCGACGCGCCGGTGTTCGGGACACGCTGGCGCTGGAACGCGACGCGCGCGCTCGCCGTGCTGCGCTTCCGCGGCGGCCGGAAAGTGCCGACCCCGCTGCAGCGCATGGAAGCCGAAGACCTGGTCGCGGCCGTCTTCCCCGATCAGCTCGCGTGCCCCGAGAACCTGGTGGGTGATCGCGAGATCCCCGACCACCCGCTGGTGAATCAGACGATTGCCGATTGCCTGCTCGAGGCGATGGATTTCCCCGGGCTGAAGCGCGTGCTGGAGGGCATGGAGGGAGGCGAGTTCACGCTGATCGCGCGCGACACGACCGAGCCGTCCCCCATGTGTCATGAGGTTCTCAACGCACGGCCGTACGCATTCCTCGACGATGCTCCGCTCGAGGAGCGCCGGACGCAGGCCGTGATCACGCGCCGCGGGCTGGATGTGAAGACGGCCGACGAATTCGGCAAGCTCGATCAGTCCGCCATCGATCTCGTGCGCGAACAGTCCTGGCCCGATCCAGAGACCGGGGACGAGCTCCATGATGCGTTGCTGATTATGGGCGCGGTGCCGAGCGTCGAAGCCGGAACAAGCGCGTCCTGGAAGGACAAGTACGACAGCCTGGTCGCCGCCGGCCGCGTGACCACGGTAGACGGCCGCTTGTGGGTGGCGACTGAGCGGTTGCCGATGGTACAGGCAGCCTTTCCCGGCGCGCCTCACGATCCCGCGGTCATCCCGCCGCAGCGCGACCAGGCAAAAGCCTGGACACGCGAAGACGCGATTCGGGAGCTGGTGCGCGGGCGGCTCGAGGTGGTCGGCCCGACCACCGGGGCAGACATCGCGGATGCGCTCGGGCTTCCGGCCGGCGACGTGGATTTCGCGCTCGCGGGGCTCGAGCACGAAGGATTCGCGCTCCGCGGCCGCTTCTCGGCGGGCGTCGAGGGACTCGAGTGGTGCGAGCGGCGGCTGCTGGCGCGGATCCATCGGTACACCCTCGATCGGCTGCGCAAAGAGATCGAGCCGGTCGCGGCTGCCGACTTCCTGCGGTTCCTCTTCAAGTGGCAGCGTCTTGCGACGGGATCGCGGGCGGAGGGGCCGGAAGGTCTGGCCGCCGTCCTCGACTTGCTCGACGGCTTCGAGCTGGCGGCGGGGGCGTGGGAGTCTGAAGTGCTGCCGGCCCGCCTTACCGACTACGACCCGCTCTGGCTGGACGGCCTGTGTCTCTCGGGCGAGATCGCGTGGGGACGGCTGACCGCAACGCGGAACGGGGAAGGTGGAACGCGGAACAGAAAGGTTGGCCCCGTGAAGAGCACGCCCATCGCGCTGTTCCGGCGTGAACGTGGCGAGATCTGGCGAGCCGGCCTTCCAGAAGTCGATCCGGCAACGCTGCCGCTGTCATCGACCGGGAAGGCCCTGCTCGCGGCCTTCGACTCGCGCGGTGCGCTGTTTTTTGGCGATCTCGTCAATGCGACGGGGCTGCTGCGGACCGAAGTCGAGAAAGGACTCGCCGAGCTGGTCGCGTGGGGCCTCGTTTCGTCCGACAGCTTCGCGGGACTCCGCGCCCTGCTCGTGCCGTCGGATCGCCGCCGGCCGCTCGGCGGCGGCTATCGGCGCCGCGGCAGGATCGCACCGTTCGGGGTCGAGACCGCGGGCCGTTGGGCGCGGACGCACGGCAGGCCGCCGATAGCCGAAGCCCAAATTGCCGAGACGATTGCCTGGCAGCTGCTCAGGCGGTACGGCGTCGTGTTTCGGCGGCTGGTGCAGCGCGAGACCCTGCTCGCGCCGTGGCGCGACATCCTGCGCGTCTATCGGCGCCTCGAGGCTCGTGGCGAGATCCGCGGCGGGCGGTTTGTCGGCGGATTCTCTGGGGAGCAGTACGCGCTACCCGAAGCGATTGGTCTGCTGCGTAGTACCCGCAAGGAGCAGGGAGAAGGCGAGCTGATCGCCGTGAGCGGGGCCGATCCGCTCAACCTGGTCGGGATCCTCACGCCGGACGAAGCCCTGCCCGCAATCACGACGAACCGCGTTCTGTACCAGGGCGGCGTGCCGATCGTCGTAAAAGAAGGGGACGGGAAGGAGCGGTTCCTGGTGGATGTCCCGGCCGAAGAACGCGACATCCTGCGCGGCGCGCTGCTGCGGCGCCGCCCGGTGCCGCTCGTGCGCACCTACCTCGGCAAGAGTAAGGCGGCGGGCTAGGCTTTCAGTTTTTGGAAGTACTTGCTCCGCAGCTTCGCGACCTTGGGCGCAATGACGGCGCGGCAGTAGGGCTGGTTCTGATTCCTTCTGTAGTACTCGCGGTGGTACTCCTCGGCGGGATAGAACGCCTTGAGCGGCTCGAGCTTCGTCACGATCGGCTCGTCGAACACGTGCTCGGCCTCGAGCTCGCGCACGACCTCGTCGGCCGTGCGCCGCTGCTCGTCGTCATGATAGAAAATGGCCGATCGATACTGCGTGCCGACATCGCCGCCCTGGCGATCCAGGGTCGTGGGGTCGTGGAGCGTGAAGAAGACGCCGAGCAGGTCGCGGTAGGAGAGCTCGTCCGGGTCGAACGTCACCTGCACTACTTCCGCGTGTCCCGTTGTGCCAGTGCAGACGGCCTCGTAGCTGGGGTTCGGCATATGACCGCCTGAGTATCCTGAGACGACCTTGGTGACGCCGCGCAGCTGTTCGAAGACCGCCTCGAGGCACCAGAAGCAGCCGCCGGCGAGTGTAGCGAGCTGAGTTGTCATGCTTTCATTCTCGCTGGTGCGTCAATAGGCGGCAAACGTGATCGGCTGACGAATCGTCACGGATGTTGCCCGTCCGTGGATTCGGGCTGGCCGATAGACAGACGCCAGCACCACCCGCTTCGTCTCCGCATCGAACACGGGATTCGGGCTCTGCACGACCGTGACGGTCGCAGGAACGACGTGGCCCGTTGTATCGAGGGTGGCTTCGACGATTGCCGTCCCGCCGACACGCAGTGCCTGCATCTCGGGGGCATACCGAATGGGCGGATGGGAGATCAGCGCCGGTTGCTCGTCCACGACGCCAACCGCGGCGGGATTGCCGAACGGGGACGGCGTTCCGGCCGGCGTCGCGCTGCGGCGACTGAAGCGGATCGAGTCCGCCAGGCGCTTCACGAAGGGCGCGAGATCGACACCGCGCGCGGTAAGCTCGCGGTAGCCCGTGATGCCGGCGTCGAAGGCGAGCGCCGCGAGGCTGTCGCGTCCCTTCTGATGCAGCGCCGTCCCCCGAACGAGGAGGGCGTAGACGCGCTCGCCGGCGGTGGGCTGGTTGAGACTGTCCAACGCTTGTTCCGTGAGCGCCAGTGCGCTGTCGGCGTGATGGGCGTGCACTTGCTCGCGGGCCGCCGTTATCAATCGCGTGGGATTCTCGGGGGCGGGCGGGTGCAGATCGAACCCGACGGTCACCCGACTCCGGACGGCCTGCCCCTTGCGTCGCCCGGGCGTGAACTGCGCGGCGAGCATCATCTGCTGCAACGGCTCGTCGAACGCGGGATCCGGCGACTCGAGCACAGTCAACCCGAACCCCTCGGCCTCGCCAAGGGTGTCGATGACCGCGCGCACGAGGGCATGCCCTGCCACGCGCCGGCGCAGGAGTTCGGGCGGATAGGCGAGTTTAGGGCCCGACAGCCACGACGCGCGCTCGTCCAGCTCACTGTCGGGATAGACTCGGATCCGTCGGGCTTCCGATTCGAACACGTCGGAGAGTCCCGTGGCAATCTGATCCAGGCCGTTGACTTGCAGGGCCGAATACGACGCGAGCGCAGCATGGAAATTCACCCGGGCGAGACTATCGTTGCCGCGCATGTGTGCGAGAATCGCGCGCCACACAAACACGTGCACCGTATCCATCAGGTACGCCGATGCCCCGAGTGCGTGGTCGAGCGCGGTATCGGCTTCGTCGAATTGATGCGCGGCGATGTGCGCACGGGCGGTCGTGATGAATGCGTCGGTGCGGCCCTGCGCTGCAAGTGCGGGGACAAACAGGACGAAGGCACTCGTGAAGCAGAGACGGCGCAACACGGTATCGACTACGCTGCTTAGGCGGGCCCGGCGGCGTCAACCCCCGCCGATCAATGCGTCATAATAAACCGCCCTACCACCTGGTTGAAGTAGTTGAAATTCCCCGCTTGCGGGGGATGCGCGGCACCGGGAATGACAACGGTGGTGTCGCTCTGCAGGCAGCGCGCGAGCTCATCGCTGATAAGCTGGAACATGCGAGGGCTGCGCTCGCCCCTGACGATCAAGACGGGAGTCGTAATCCGTCCCAGCTCCGCGCAAGAAACTGTTGGATAGTAGGCCGAGCGCTCGGCGAGCATTTCGTGGCGCATCTCGAACGAATGCGCCAGCATATCCGCGCGCGTGGCGGCTGGCAGCCGATCGAACGCACCCCGTCCCGCGGTTCCGTCATAAAAGAACCGCAGCCCGGTCACCGAGTCGCCGCGCGCGAATGCGGCCCGAGCCGGATCGAGTGCATTCGTATAGAAGGCGCGCCGCGCGGCATCCCCCTCTTCGGAGCCGGTCAGCAGCGAGACAATCGGCGGCTCCGCCAACACGAGCGAACGCACCAGCTGCGGGTGGTCGCGAGTCAGCTGCAGCGCCGTATAGGCGCCGTACGACGAACCCACGACATGCGCAGGCGCGAGGTCGAGCGTCAGGAGCAAGGCCGCGAGGTCCTCAGAGTGCAGCTTCGGCGAGTAGGGCTGGTCGTCGTTCACCTGGGGATTGGGGGGATGGTAGCGACGGCTGTACACGAGGACGCGATACACTTGCGCAAAGACGTTTTCCTGGCCCGCCCAGGACCTCACGTCTCCCAACGAGCCATGGACGAAGACGACCGGCGCCGCGCCGCTATCACCCGTGAGTCGATAGGTGAGGCGCGCGCCGTTGAGGTCGAGCGCGTGGAGGGTGCGCTCGAACGTCCGCAGCGGTGGACCGCCCGGCGGCGCCGCACCCGCGGGCGACGTGTTCTCCGGGCCCGGCTTCCCACCGCAGGCGACGACGAGCAGGCAGCACAACGCGATTCGCATGTCTACAGGATGGCGATTGAGAAACCAAAGCGCCATCAGGCGACGAGCCACGCAGCGGCGGCGGCCACCTTTTGCTCAGCGCGCCACCGCGCTACGCTTTCCCCCAGCGCGGTGACCCTGTGCTTGGCCGCGCTGGGGCGGACGCGCAGCGCCTTCCCCAGCAGCTCATAGACCTCCCGCTCCAACACCACGCGGACCTTGATGTCGCACTTTTCCAGGCCATCAACCAGGACGGTCCGGAACAATCGCCCCTCGGACGCATGGGCTCGCATGTGTTGGTTGGCGATGGAGGCCGGATCGGTAAGTGAGGAGGCGACGACCGCCGCGCTGCGCAGCTGATGCCGTCCACGGTATTCGGCGACCAAGGTGGCGATCGCGTGGCGGGAGAAGCGCTCGATGCCGCGCACCAAGCTTGTGACTTTCATAGTATCAGTCTGCGCCGTACCGACCCCGGCGTGGTAGGGTTGGCGCGAGTCCGCCACGTTGGGATCGGCCAGCTCGATCACCCGGCTGTCGATGACGGTGGGTGATTTCGCCGAATTCGCGATCAGCACGGCCGCAGCCCAGCCGGACTTCACGCGAAAGCCGAGTGTGCAGGATTGTCGAGCACTCATCCCCAATCCTTCGAATCGGGTGCGACGCGGCGCATGGCGCGGAGAAAGGAAAGCGGAGTAGGCGAGTCGTGAAGGGGCGCAGCATGCTGCGCCCCTCCCAATCGCAGTCCTTCCACTTTCTCCGCCAGCACGTTCACGGTCCCGTCGTCCTTGGCCAACTTACCGGTTACCAGGACGAACGGCTCCCCGCGGACGGCGGCGCGGTAGCGATCGTAGACATCGGGCCGCACGATCACGTTCGTCATTCCCGTTTCGTCTTCAACCAGCATGAAGACGATGCCTTTGGCCGTCTCGGGACGCTGACGGGCGACCACGAGGCCGGCCACCTTGCATTTGACGCCGGCATTGAGATTTCCCAGGTCCCGGTTGAGTGTCAGGTCAGGTGGTAACGCGTTCCGTACCAACGACAAAGGATGCCCGCTGGCCGAGAACCCGAGCGTGGCGTACTCGGCCAGCAAGCGCTCGTGAGCGGCCAGCCCGCCGAATGCCAGGTGTTCATGGGGATGATTCAGGGCGAGCTCGAGCTGACGCCGGCCGCGGCCGTCACCCGATTGGGAGGCCTTGGGCGGCAGCCAGAGGCCGACCTGCCAGAGCAGCTCGCGTCGCGTCAGACCGAAACCGTCGCAGCCGCCGACCCACATGAGGGCTTCGATGGCGGTGCGCTTGAGCGTCGCCGGCGCGCGCCGGATGAAATCACCCACGCTTTTGAATGGGCCATGTTGCTCTCGCTCGAGGACGGTTGCCGTGGCGGTCTCTTCGCTCCAATGGCGAATGAACCCCAAACCGACTCGGAGTGCTGACGATTCAACCGTGCACCAGACGTCGCTCACGTTGATATCGGGGAGTCGCAGGTCGATGTCGTTGCGCATCGCATCGCGGCCCAGCGCGTCGATCGAATAGAAGCCCATCGGCTGATTATTGAAGAGCGCGACGTAGTACTCGACCGGGTGGTAGTGTCTGAGCCACGCCGACTGGTACGCGAGCAATCCGAACGCCGCGGCGTGCGACTTGGGGAATCCGAACTCACTGAACGCAATCACCTGACCGAACACCTTCTCGGCCGTGGCTTCGGGGACGCCACGGGCGAGCGCGCCTGCGCGAAACTCCTCCCAGAAGCCGGCCATGAGGTCGTGCGAGCGGCGGCGGCTCATCGCGCGGCGCAGTGCTTCCGCCTGTCCCGACGAGAATCCGGCGAGTGCCTGGCAGACTTGCAGGACCTGATCCTGATACAGAATCACTCCCAGCGTTTCCGTGAGGCATTCGCGGAGCAGGGGATGATCGACGGGCGGCTCGTAGGGCCGGCCAGACGCGTGCGCGCGGCGCTGCTCCTCGCGCCGGCGCACGTACGGATTGACCGCGCCGCCGACGATCGGCCCCGGGCGGACGATCGCGACCTCGACCGCGAGGTCCTCGAGATTGCGCGGCCGGCTGCGGCGGATCATCTGGATCTGCGCTCTGCTCTCGATCTGGAACAGCCCGATGGTGTCGCCGGCGCAGATGCGGTCGTAAATCGCCGGGTCCTCGAAATCGATGCGCGACAGATCGGGTGGTGTCCCGGTGCGGCGCGCGATCAGCTCGACGCATTCTTCCACGAGCGACAGCATGCCGAGCGCGAGGAAGTCGATCTTGATGAAGCGCGCATCGTCGCAGGAGTCCTTGTCCCACTGGCAGACGACGCGGTCTTCCATCGCGGCGCGCTCGAGCGGCACCAGCTCGATGAGCGGGCGCGAGGAGATGATCATGCCCCCAGGATGCTGCGACACATGCCGCGGCAGCCCGCGAATTTCCTGCGCCAGCTGGCACAGCTCTTTCCAGAGCGGCGCATCTCTGCGACCGGCAAACCCTGGGAGGTGCTCCATCTCGTCCGCCAGTCCCTCCGACCGACCGTCCGACAGTTTGGCGACCAATTCGATTTCGCCGAGCGGCAAGTCGAGCGCTTTGCCGATTTCGCGCACGGCGGAGCGCAGCCGATACGTCGGGAACGTGCACACGAGGCCGGCATGGTCCGAGCCGTAGCGAGTGTACACGCGGCGGATCAGCTCCTCACGGATCTCGCGCGGGAAATCGAGGTCGATGTCGGGAACCGATGCCAGGGTCTCGTTCAGGAACCGGCCGAGGAAGAGCTTATTGGCGATCGGGTCGATGTGCGACAGGCCGAGGAGATAGCACACGATCGAAGAGACCGAGGAGCCGCGTCCCCGGCCGGGCAACAGGTTGCCGGAGGCGCGGCGCGAGCCGCGCCGAACATCGGCGGCGACGTCGCGCGCGAGATCGAACAGGTCGTGGTAGACGAGAAAGAAGCCGCTGAGCTGGTGATGCTCGATGAGCCGCAATTCTTCGTCGAGCCGGCGCACCGCCTGCGGGTGATAGACCGAGCCGGGCGGGTAGCGTTCCTGCATCCTGGCACGGCACAGCTCGGCTAAGACCTGCGGCGCGGGCGCTCGATCCGCCCCGCGGAAGTCAGGGAACGTGTACCCTAGGTCGCGGGTCAGGTCGAAGGCCTTACACCGCTCTGCGATGGCCACTGTTGTGGCGACAGCATCGGGACAGTCAGCGAACAGCGCCACGACTTCTTCCAGTGTCCGCAAGTAAAACTCGCTGTTCGGATTTCGCACGCGGTGCGAGCCGTCGAGCGTCGTGCGATGGCGGATCGCGACCATCACATCGTGTAAGCGGTGAAGGCTCCGGACGTGATACTGAACGTTTCCAGATGCCGAGACACCAAGTTGCAGATCCGCCGCGATGTCGATCAATGCCCGACTTTGTGCCAAGTCGCCACGGACTCGATTTCGCTGGATTTCGACAAAGAACCGATCGGGCCCGAACACCGTCTTGCACCGCGCGGCGAGTTTGCGCGCTGCACGCAGTCCTTCGTTTTCCAATGTTCTCGAGAGCAGACCGTCGCGACGAGACCCGGAGAGAATGATCAGCCCTTCATGGCGCGCCTCGAGCGAGCTGAGCGGCAGCCGCGGGTCGAGCCGCTCGGCACCGAGGTGCGCTTCCGTGAGCAAGCGACAGAGATTCGTGTACCCGTGAGCCGACTCAACCAGCAACACCACATGCGCGCCGTCCGAGAGCGTGACTTCGGCGCCGGTGATTGCCTGCAGGCCGAGCGGCTGCGCGGCGTGCGCGAACGCGAGCGAGCCGTAGATGCCGTTCGTGTCGGTGAGCGCGAGCGCCGGATAGCCCAGCCGATGCGCTTCAGCGAGAAGCTCGTCGGGTGGGGAGGCTCCATCGAGAAACGAATAGGCTGAATGACAATGCAACTCTGCGTACATCACGGCATCTGCACGAACCATTGGCCGGTGATCAGATCCTGAAACAGCACCAGACGCTTGCCGCCTTCCAGGATCACTTCCAGGTAAGCGCGTGCAATCATATGACGCCACCATTCGTCATCGATGCGCCACGATTCGAGAATGGCTTCGACTTTGACCGTCCGGCCGTCCGGCCATCCGACCGTCATCAGGCCGGATTCATTCAAATCCACCGTTACGGTGCGCGGCTCATTTACGGCTCGTAGTCGATCAGTGCGTAGCGGCGCTCGGGCAGGCGTGACCATGGCTGCACCTCGATGACGTGGTAAAGGCACGCGCGCTGCACGCGCATGCGGACCTCGCGGGCGGCGTGCTGCAACGCGCGCTGCTGTCCCGCGCGGGCGGCGGCTTGCGCATCGCGCGCGAACAGCTGCAGCTCGGTGGCCCCGGGAGCGAACGCGGTGAACTCGAGGATGAGACGCTCGACAGCGCCGGTAGGCGGCGACTGCTCGAGCCGGGTCTTCAGTGGTGCGCCGATGCGGCCGGCATCGGCCGTCGGGTCCTTCAATAACACGTTGACGAGCCAGGAACGATTTGTAGGGGCCGAATCCATCTGACACGCTTCCAGATCCGCGCGCAGGCGGACGGCGTGCACGCGCCAGCCGATGCGACGCGGATGCTTGAGCGCGCGGGCGATCAACTGGTCGAGCGAATGCACCAGCAGCTCACGCTCGCCGATCGGTGTGAAGAACGTGAGCGCGGCGACGATCGGCTCCGGCGCGTTCCGTGCTTCGACCGGCTCGGCGATGCGGCCGGCCGCTAGCCGCCACAGCCGTCTTCCCAGGGTCCCGAACTGCGCCGTGACTGCTGCTTCGGGGAGCGCCGCGAGTGCGCCGAGCGTGCGCAGGCCGAGCAGGCGCAGACGGCGATGGATCTCGGAATCGAGTGGCAGAACGGCAATGGGCTGTGAAGCGAGAAACTTTTGCTCCTCACCGGGGGCCACGACGATGGCGTCGCCCGGTTTGGCGCGGCTCGCGGCTACCCACGCGGTGAACTTGCCGCGACCGAAACCCAGTCGGACGGTCGGACGGTCGGACGGTCGGACGGTCTGACGAATCGCCTCGATGATCTTGTGCTGTGAGCCGTAAATCCCCGCCAAACCATCAGTCCCCAGGTATGCGAGACCAAGTTCGGCTGGTTCCACCACGGGACTCACGTCGTTGAGTGACGAGAGCAGACTCGAGAAGCGCTCGTCGTAATGGACGGGATCGGGCTCGATGAGCCGCAGCGTCGGACAGAGGCCGATCGCCTGGCTGACGGTCATCTCCGGCTTTACGCCCGCGTGGCGGGCGAGCGACGAGACCTGCCACAGCTTTCGCGTGGTATCGGGTGCGAGCAGCGCCGTGGGATAGTTGGCCAGTCCACCTTGACGAGCCTCTTCGCAGCGGAGCGGGAAGAGGGGAATCCAGACGCAGGCAGCGAGCGAGCTCGTAGACGATCGTGACATTGACAAAAGTCCCAAGGGGACCCGAATATATCCCGAAGATATCATCACTCGCAAGCCAGGTTCGAGAGAGTAAACTTTGAGTATGACTCAAGCGGATCTCTTTGGGCCTGAAGCACTTCCGGCACCAAGCCCCGAGGTTGTCGAGCTCGCTCAGGGAATCCCGTCGAACATCCGATTTGGGACGTCCACCTGGACCTATGACGGCTGGTTCGGCGACGTCTACCATCGCCGCTATCGAGGACCGCAGCCCGCCAGCCGCCTCGAGGAGTACTGTCGCTATCCGTTGTTTCGCACCGTCGGGATCGACAGCGCGTTCTACGATCCGCCCTCGGAAGCGGAGCTGCAGTCGTATGCCCGGGCCCTGCCGCCCGGTTTCCCCTGCGTCAGCAAGGTCTGGGATCGCATCACCGCCAAACGCCTCGGCCAAGACGCGCCGCAGCCGGGCCTCGCGGGGATGCGCAATCCCGACTTTCTCAACCCCGGCCTGTTCAAAGACAACGTGATCGGTCCCTACAGCCGGGTGTTTCGCGATCACGCGGGGTGCTTCGTGTTCGAGTTCCAATCCATGCGTGGCAAGGATCTGCCCGATCCGCTGCAGTGGGCGGATCAGCTCGATGATTTCTTGAAGGAGTTGCCGCGGGACTTTTCGTACGCCGTCGAGCTGCGCAATCCCGAGCTGCTCACCGGCGTGCACGGCGAAGTACTGAAGCGGCACGGTGTGGCGCACGTGTTCAACTCCTGGACGGAAATGCCGTCGATCGGCGAACAGGTCGATCTGGGCTGGACCTTCCCAGCGAACTTCACAGTGGCGCGGGCGCTCCTGAAGCCGGGTCGCCGCTATGGCGACGCCGTGAAGCAGTTCCAGCCGTATGACCGCGTGCAGGAGCCGGTCCCGAGTCTGCGAAACGATCTGGTGCGTCTCGTGAGCCAGGCCCACCAACGACGGGTCGAGGCTTACATCCTGGCGAACAACCGGGCCGAGGGAAATGCGCCCGGGACGATTCGGGCGGTCGCGCGCATGTGGCTGGAAGGTGACCCAGGGGCGGCTTCCTAGGGTAGGTATCTGGGAAGTCTGTTTTCGAGGAGGAGGTCTATGCGCCCTGCAATGTTCGCCGCGATAGCGCTCGGTCTGCTGGTCGCGTGTGACGGACCCAACGGTAAGGTCGACCCGGTGTCGGTGCAGTGGATGGATTGGCCGGCCGAGGTCAACGCCGGTCAGCCGTTCCGGACGCGGTTGGTCGTCTGGGGAATCTGCGCCATAAACCCGCAGTTTCGACCCGGCGCCTCGGCCAATCAAACCGCTGTCACGTTCGCTCCGTATTTCACGTTCGAGAACGATCACATTTTCTGCGCTGGGGCGACGGGAAACGCTTTTGCTGTGCTGGCACTGGACACGGCCGGCATCGCACCGGGTCTCCTCGCGGGGTCTCCGCGCACCTACGAGATCCGCGCGCCGATGCCGGACTTCACCCTTGAGGTGGCGGCGGGGCGCCTCTTGGCAAGCGCGTACCGTACGGTCATGGTGCGGCCAAGTGGCGCGGACCCATCGCGCCGCAACGCGGGGGGGTACGCGACTATCGAACGGGACTCGCAGAATTGCTTACGTGTCCGCCCTCTCGGCCTCTATTCCCCGGGTGCGGCAATAGCGCTCGATGATCAGGCAGCAGCCGGCGGCGGCACCGCGTTGGTGCGGGGCTACATCTACGACGTCACTACGCCGATCTGCGGCGAGACGCGCGTCTTTCATCTGGTAACACGCAACTAGGGCAAACTCCCCCGCAGCTCCAGCTCGCCCTGCACCGGCATCCCGGCCGGGCGATAGCGATCGATCATTCCCGTGTGATTCTTGAATCCATGCTTGCGGCGCAGCTTCTCGATACGCCGGCTCAACGCCTGGGCGTACACTTTCGGCGCATTGGTCTGGCGCGCGTACGCTCGGGTGTAGCGAGGCACGAGATCCGGAAAGTGCTCGCCGAGCACGGCCAGGAAGCGCTCGCGCACGGCGACGTAGAGCCGGAGCGCGCCCGCGTGAACGAATCGCGCGCCCGCTTCATGCGCGGCGGCGAACAGCGTGTCGAGATGCGCCACACCGTCGGTGATGCCGGGCAGCACAGGCGCGATGATGAGTCCGGCATTGATGCCGGCATCCACCAGTTTGCGCAGTGCCCGGAGCCGCGCCGTGGGAACCGGTGAGCGCGCTTCGAGCTTGCGCGCGAGCCGGGCATCGGTGGTGATCAGCGAGATGTGAACCTGGAGCGCGTTGCGGTCCTGGACCCGAGCCAACAGGTCGCAGTCGCGCGCGATGAGCGGACTCTTTGTGATGATACCGAACGACAACCCTTCGCAGCGCGTCAGCCGCTGTAGCACCGCCCGCGTGATCCGGAACCGGCGCTCGGCGGGCTGATAGGGATCGGTCGCGGTCCCAATGACAATGCACTGACCGAGCGGGACGCGCTTGAGATCGGCGTCAAGCGCGCCGACGACCTGCTCCTTTACAAAGATCCGCCGTTCGAACGCCTCCCAGCCGTGCGCGCCCCGGTAATCCGCAAACTCGGCGTCGGTGAGCTTGCCGGCATCGTGGGCACGCTCGACGACGTAGCGATGCGTATAGCGCGCGTAGCAGTAGCTGCAGCCGAACTCGCAGCCGACGTAGGGATTGAGCGACCAGTAGTCCATGCCGGTCGCCGCGGGCGGGTTGAGGACTCGCTTGGCCGCGAGCGAAACGAACCGAGTGCCACGGAGGCGCTCGTCGAGGACGGCGGCGGACAGTTGGACGGTCTGACGGTTGGACTGTAGAAGCGGGATCTGCTCAGCCACAACGAGCCCAGCCGCATTGGATGCAGATTAGGCAGCCGGATTGGTGGGCGATTTTCGCGCCGCACTCAGGACAGGGAGGGGGCTTGGGAGGGGCTTCCCGGGGGCACCGCCATCACCCGAATATAAGCCGAAGATCGTGCTCAGCAACCAGGCCTTTAGGCCGGGTTTACGTAGCGCCTCCACGCGAAGTACACGGGCACGCCCAGCAGCACGAGGATCAGACCCAGGAAAGCGTAGGTGCGGGTCGAGTCCTGTACCAGCAGATCGACGGCGATGAGGCCGGTCAGCACAACGTAGAGGCCAGGCAAGAAGGGATAGCCTGGGGCTTTGACGGGACGCGGGATGTCGGGCCGTTTTTGCCGCAGTCGGAAGATTCCAACCGCCGTGACCGTGTAGAAGACGACCGCAGCGAAGATCACGAAGTTGAGCAGCTGTCCGTAGGTGCCCGACAGACAGAGGACGCAGGTCCAAATCGCCTGGACGATCAATGCCAGCGCGGGCGTCCTATACGTGGGATGCAGATTGGCTGCCGACTTGAAGAACAGGTTGTCGGTCGCCATTGCGTAGTACACGCGCGCCCCCGACAGAATCAGCCCGTTGTTGCAGCCGAACGTCGAGATCATGATCGCGATCGCCATGATGTACAGGCCCGGCGTGCCGAACATCGCCTGCAGTGCCGCCGTCCCGACGCGGTCCTGTGGGGCGTGGGCGATGGCGTCCTGTGGCAGCACGACCAGATATGAGACGTTCGCAAGGACGTACAGCGTCGTCACGATCAAGACACCGGCACCCATCGCGAACGGCACGTCCTTCTCGGGATTCTTGAGCTCGCCGGACGCAAAACCGACGTTATTCCACGCGTCCATCGAGAACAACGAACCGACCATGGCCGCGCCCACCACCGGTAAGACCGACAGCGTGAGGGCGCCGCCGGCCCAAAAGTTCGCGCCCCAGTTGGCGGCGATCGCCGCGGCGTTCCGCCCGATCGTGATCCCCAGGAGAATCAGGGCCGCGAGGGACGCCGTCTTGATCGCCGTCAGGGTGGTCTGGATGAACGCCGCCGTCCTGACGCCGCGCACGTTGATCCAGGTGAGCAGCACGATGGAGCCGATGGCGAAGATGCGTTGCGGTGAGATACCGACGGCGATGTCGCCGATCG
>WNFY01000069.1_pt1 | contig 65363 bp, 61 predicted proteins | sample 5400091 | NCBI WGS metagenome assembly WNFY01 (sample SAMN13153364, study PRJNA577476) | soil metagenome | isolation source: 60 cm soil or saprolite under grassland replicate 1 | place: USA:California | collected 2016-06-15
GAGCGCCGCGGAGATTGCCGCGGACAACCGCTGAATCCCGGTCAGCGGTTATTTCGAAACGGCGTTTGCCCCTGACCCTCCCACGGCAAGGTACATCGCGGGGGTAAAGATGATGGAGGCGAGATCCGCGGAGCCCGGCACCGATGACAGCGACCAGTTGATCGCATCGTCGCTGTACACAACCGCGGCTCCCTGCCCAACCACGACTTCCTGCCCGACCGCGACGAACCGAGTGCCGAAGCGGATGGCTCGCAAATTCGGAAGCCCCGGCAGGGTCGTGGCGCTCCAGCTCGTTCCATTCGCACTGGTCACGATCGTACCCGAATCCCCGACGACCACGTATTGGGCGGACGCCCCAACCGCTGGGCCGGTGCCGTAAGTGACGCCGCGAAGAGCATTCGGAGTATTCGAAATCTGGGGAGTCCAGATGCTCGCATCGGCGCTCGTAAGCAGCGTGCCGTTTGCTCCGGTCGCAACGAAGCTGCCGTTTAGAAAAGAGACGTTGTATAGGTCATTGCCGGTGGTGGACACCGCAGTCCAAGTAACGAGGTCCGGGCTCGTGAATATTTTTCCGCCGTCACCGACCGCCACATACGTCGTGGCACCGAAGGCTATGCTGTTCATCCCACCGCTCGGAACGGAGGCCGCCGCAGTCCACGTATTGCCGTCGGGACTCTTCAGGACCGAGCCGTCCGTTCCCAGCGCGATGAACTGGGCCGAGAACATCACCGCACTGAGGTCGCTGACGAATCCGGCCGGGATCGACGTCGCCTGAGTCCATGCAGTCACTCCGGGAGGGATTACATTGGTGTAGTTGTAATCGCCCGCGAAGATAGTGCCCGAGTCGCCAACGGCGACGAGTCTGGCCGTGCTGATTCCCGAAACCACGACCGTACCAAAAGCGACCCCGTTGAGATTCTGCGGAGGGCTCCCGAGCGGGGCACCCGAAGTCCAATTCGCACCCGCCAGCCTTGGGACCGCCAGGAACACCGGTGTGCTGGGCCCCGCGCGGCTGTCCTGGTTGGTTGCGTTCATGACGAACGCATATTGGGTTCCGTTCGCCAGAGGGGCGACGACGCGAGGCGACCGAGCGTCGAAAATCAACGGTACTCCCGGGGCGGCAGCGGTAACGGTGCTCCCTGCTCGAAAGAAGATCCAGTAAGTCAGCCCGGGCTGTGAATTCCAGGACACCGTTACCTGTCCATCTCCGGGATCGACATTCAGTCCGGTTGGGGCCTCGCCCGGCGCATCGGCCTGGCGATGGCAGCCCGCGAGTGCGACCAACGACGCAAGGGCTATGACGCGGAACATCGGGCAGCTCATCTGGGAATTCCCTTCACGGCTTGAACGGTGTTGCAGGATTGTAGTTGACCACGTTTCCCAGAGTGTAATGCTAATATGCCGCTTTCGCTGCGGCGCGAGAAGGATAAAATGTTCAATCCCGGCAAGACCCTGCATGAAGTCGATCCTGAATTGTGGGCGGCGGTCCGGCAGGAAAATCAGCGCCAGGAAGACCACATCGAGCTGATCGCCTCGGAGAACTACGCGAGCCCTGCGGTGCTCGCTGCTCAAGGGTCGCAGCTCACCAACAAGTACGCCGAGGGCTATCCCGGCAAGCGCTACTACGGCGGCTGCGAATTCGTCGATATCGCAGAGCAGCTCGCCATCGACCGCGTGAAAAAGCTGTTCGGCGCGGAGGCCGCCAATGTGCAGCCCAATTCGGGCTCGCAGGCCAACCAGGCGGTGTTCTTCGCCGCGATGAAGCCAGGGGATACTTTCCTCGGCATGTCGCTGGCGATGGGCGGCCACCTTACGCACGGGTCGCCGGTCAACATGAGCGGCAAGTGGTTCAACGCGCTGAGCTACGGGCTGAACGATAAGGAAGAGATCGATTACGCCGCGCTTGAGCGCTTGGCGAGGGAACACAAACCGAAGCTGATTCTCGCCGGAGCTTCCGCCTATTCCCTGCGCATCGACTTCGAGCGCATCGGCCGTGTGGCGAAGGAGGTCGGCGCTTGGTTCATGGTGGACATGGCGCATTACGCCGGACTCATCGCCGCCGGCGAGTACCCGAGCCCGGTGGGCATCGCCGACTTCGTCACCAGCACCACGCACAAGACGCTGCGCGGCCCGCGCGGCGGCTTTATCCTGATGCGTGCCGAACACGAGAAGGCGGTCAACTCCGCCGTGTTCCCCGGCCTACAGGGGGGCCCGCTCATGCACGTCGTCGCGGCCAAGGCAGTGGCATTCAAGGAGGCGCTGGAACCCGACTTCAAGGCCTACCAGCAGCAGGTGATCGCCAACGCCCGCAAAATGGCCGAGACGCTGGCCTCTCGCGGACTGCGCATCGTGTCCGGACGCACCGAGAGCCACATGTTCCAGCTCGATTTGCGAGCGAGGAACATCACCGGCAAGGACGCCGAGACAGCACTCGGTCAAGCGCACATCACCGTGAACAAGAACGCCATCCCGAACGACCCGCAGAAGCCTTTCGTCACCAGCGGCATCCGCATCGGCTCGCCGGCGATGACGACGCGCGGCTTTCGCCTCGCCGAAGCCGAGCGCCTGGGCAACCTCATTGCGGACGTGCTGGACGCGCCGCAGGACGAGAAGACCCTCCAGCGCGTGACGGCCGAAGTGTCCGGGCTGTGCCGCCGCCATCCGGTGTACCGCACTGGGGAGCCCGCGCAGCGCGTCGCTGCCGTCTAGGACGCCGATGAAATGCCCGTACTGCAAGGCCGAGGACACGGCGGTCATCGACTCGCGCGAGTCCGAGGACGGCGACAGCGTGCGCCGCCGGCGCCAGTGCGAGGCGTGCGGAAAGCGCTTTACCACCTACGAGCGCGTCGAGCTGTCGATGCCGATGGTGGTGAAGACCAACGGAAACCGCGTTCCCTACGACGGCGAGAAGATCCGCACCGGTTTCATGCGCGCATTGCATAAGCGGCCGGTTCCCACGGAGTATGTCGAGCAGGCGACCAACCGCATCGAGCAGCGCATTCTCGCGCTCGGCGAGCGCGAGATCCCGAGCCGCGTGATCGGCGAGATGGTGATGCGTGAGCTGAAGAAGATGGACGACGTCGCCTACATCCGCTTCGCTTCCGTGTACGAGGATTTTCAGCGCGTGGACGACTTCCGCGACGCGATCCTCGAGGTGAAGAAACCCGGCACCAAGCGCGCGCGCCGTATCGAGAAGTAATGCTCACGGCCGCCGACCATGAATTCATGGAGCAGGCGCTCGAACTTGCCGGGCGCGGCCTCAACACGACGACACCCAATCCACGCGTCGGCTGCGTCGTCGTCAGGGACGGGACAGTCATCGGCACGGGCTGGCATGAAAAGGCCGGCATGCCGCACGCGGAGGTGCTGGCACTGAAAGCAGCCGGGGCGCGCTCGCGCGGCGCTACGCTGTACGTGAACCTGGAACCGTGCAGCCATCACGGCCGCACTCCGCCCTGCGCGGACGCGATCATCGATGCCGGCGTCGAGCGCGTGGTGGCGGCGATGCAGGATCCGAATCCGCTGGTCGCAGGTGCGGGCTTTGCGGGGCTGCGCGCAGCGGGGATTGCGGTCGAACACGGGTTGATGGAGGACGAGGCGCGCGAGCTCAACATCGGTTTTGTCGCCCGCATGACGCGCGGCCGGCCCTGGATGCGCATGAAGATCGCGGCGAGCCTCGACGGGCGCACCGCGCTCGCGAACGGCAAGAGCCAGTGGATCACCGGAGAACAGGCTCGCGCAGACGGGCATCGCTGGCGGGCGCGCGCCTGCGCGGTCCTCACCGGCTTCGGCACGGTGAGGGACGACGACCCGCAGCTCAGCGTGCGCGGCGTCGATACGCCAAGGCAGCCGCTCAAGATCGTCGTCGATTCGAAATTCGAGATATCCCCTTCGGCGCGCCTCCTCAAGGAGGGGAAGACGCTCGTCGTCGGCGCGGTGAACGAGGCGAAGAGGATCGCCTCGCTGAAAGGGGCGGGGGCCGAGGTTGTGATCATCCCGAACGACGGCGGCAAGGTCGAGCTGTTCAAGCTGATGGAGGAGCTCGCGCGGCGGGAGCTCAACGAGATTCACGTCGAGGCGGGAACGAAACTGAACGGCTCGCTCTTGCAGGCGGGCGTGGTGGACGAGCTGCTGGTCTACCTTGCTCCCAGCTTGATCGGCGACTCGGGCCGGGGCATGTTCAATTTGCCCGAGCTCACCGAACTGTCGCAGGCGACCGTGTTGAAGATTCGCGAGGTCGAGCGCCTCGGTGCGGACTTGCGCATTCTGGCGCGGCTCTGAAGGAGCGGGGAGTTATTTCTCGCCCTTGAACGCACGCTTGAGTTCCTGGGCGCCTTCCTTGGCTGCCCCGCCCACGGCCTGGCCGGCTTTCTTCGCTTCGTGGCCGACTTCCTTGCCGGCTTTTTTGTGCCTTGCCAGACTTCTCGCGCGGCCGACCCGACGGCCCGGCCCGCCTTGCGCGCATCCTCTTCGACGCTTCCTTCTTCGGCGCTGGAAATTTGCGCGACGAGAAGAGTCATCGCGGACGCACAGATCATGATCCAGTACCGGAGCGTCATAAGCGACTCCTCGAACGATTCCGACTTGCGCAATGATACGCATCTGGCATGCAAAGCCAAGTAGAATCCGGCTCTGTCTGATTCCAACAGACCGTTATCTCGGGAAAATGTTCAGCGGAATCGTCGCCGCGTCGGGGCGGATCAGGAAAGCGGAACGGCGCAAAGCGGGCTTGCGCCTCACGGTGGATGCCGGCACGCTCCAACTTCGCGATGTCGCCATCGGCGACAGCATCGCCGTGAACGGCGTATGCCTCACCGTTGTCGCGCGCGCTCAGAAAACCTTCGGCGTGGACGTGTCCCGCGAGACCCTGCGCTGCACCGCGGGGCTCGACCGGCCTGGCGAAATCAACCTCGAGAAGGCGCTGCGGATGTCCGATCGGCTCGGCGGCCATCTCGTTTCGGGGCATGTGGACGGGGTCGGCAAGGTCACGCACTTCGGGCGGGCAGGGGCGAATCGTCTTCTTCGGGTACGGGCGCCGCGCGCTCTCGCGCGCTACATCGCGCGCAAGGGCTCGATCGCGGTGCACGGCGTGAGCCTGACGGTGAACGCGGTTCGGGGCGCCGAATTCGAAGTCAACCTGATTCCGCACACGCTCGCCGTGACCACACTCAAGCATCTTCGGACGGGCGACCGCGTCAACCTGGAAGTGGACCCTCTCGCACGCTACGCTGAGCGCCTGCTCCGTCGCAAATAGGCGGTGGCGAAGGCGCCGCGACCGCAATCCTGATGGGATTTTCCCCGGCCGACATCGAGCAGCGCCGCGCGCTTGCGCCGCGCCCCGAGTTTCCGCTCGAGCTGCCGATCTGCGCGAGGCGCGAGGAGATCGCAAAGGCCATCTCCTCGTATCAAGTCGTCATCGTGTGCGGCGAAACCGGCTCGGGCAAGACCACCCAGCTGCCGAAGATTTGCCTCGGGCTGGGTCGCGGGATTGAAGGACTCATCGGGCACACCCAGCCGCGCAGGATCGCCGCGCGCGCCGCCGCCACCCGCGTTGCACAGGAGCTGAAGACCGAGCTGGGCGGCGCCGTCGGCTACAAGATCCGCTTCACCGACCGCGTCGGCCCGCGTTCCTACATCAAGATCATGACCGACGGCATCCTGCTGGCGGAAACGCAGGGCGACCGGCAATTGCGGCAATACGACACGCTGATCATCGACGAGGCGCACGAACGCAGCCTCAACATCGATTTCCTGCTCGGCTATGTGAAGCAACTTCTGCCGCGGCGGCCGGATCTCAAGCTCGTGATCACCTCGGCGACCATCGATGCCGAGCGGTTCTCGAAGCATTTCGACAGTGCACCCGTCATCGAGGTTTCCGGACGGCTCTATCCGGTGGAAGTCCGTTACCGCCCGGTCGAGTCGGAAGACGAGGACTACGATCTCAACGCGGCGATCAGCGACGCGGCGGAGGAGCTCGCGCGCGAGGGTCAGGGCGATGTCCTCGTGTTCCTCCCGGGCGAACGCGAGATCCGGGAGGCGGCGGAGACGCTGCGCAAGCACCACCCGCCTCACACGGAGATCCTGCCCCTGTTCGCGCGGCTCTCGGCCGAAGAGCAGGAGCGCATATTCAAGCCGCATGGCGGCCGGCGCATCGTGCTCGCGACCAACGTCGCCGAGACCTCGCTCACGGTGCCGGGCGTCCGCTACGTGGTGGACACGGGTCTCGCGCGCGTCAAGCGCTACAGCTACCGGAGCAAGGTCGAGCAGCTGCGCGTGGAGAACATTTCCCAGGCCTCGGCCAAGCAGCGCGCCGGCCGCTGTGGCCGGGTCGCGAGCGGGGTCTGCGTCCGCCTCTACGCCGAGGAGGAATTCAACTCGCGCCCGGCGTTCACCGATCCGGAAGTGCTGCGCTCGTCGCTCGCCAACGTCATCCTGCGAATGAAGTCGCTCGGCCTGGGCACGGTCGAGGAATTCCCGTTCCTCGATCCGCCGGCCTCCAAAGCGATCCAGGACGGCTATGCGCTGCTCGCCGAGCTGGGTGCCATGGACGAAGCCAACGACTTGACCGAAATCGGACGGCAACTCGCGAAGCTGCCGGTGGACCCGCGCATCGGTCGCATGGTGCTCGCGGCGAAATCGGAGAACGCGCTCCGCGAGGTGCTCGTCATCGCCGCGGCGCTCTCGGTGCAGGACCCCCGCCAGAGGCCGAGCGAACGGGCTGCGGCGGCCGATGAAGCGCAGAAGCGCTTCAACGACGAGAAGTCCGATTTCCTTTCCTGGCTGAAGCTCTGGAAGTTCTTCGAGGAATCGCTTGCCCATGGGAAATCCGGCCGCAAGCTGCACGAGGCCTGCCGCGAGCATTTCCTGTCCTTCAACCGCATGCGCGAATGGCGCGACATTCACGGGCAGCTCAAGGAGCTGGCAGTCGAGCTCGGCTGGCGTATCTCCGAGACGCCTGCCACCTATCAGCAAGTGCATCAGGCGCTGCTCGCGGGCCTGCTCGGCAACGTCGGCATGAAGACCGAGGAAGGAAATTATCTGGGTGCCCGCGGGATCCGCCTCTGGATTCATCCCGGCTCCGGCGTGAGGAGGAAGGCCGGGCGCTGGGTCATGGCGGCGGAACTGACCGAGACCACGCGCCTGTACGCGCGCTGCGTCGCTACCGTCGAGCCCGAGTGGCTCGAGGCTATCGGTGCGCATCTCGTCAAGCGCCACCAGTATGAGCCGCATTGGGAGAAGCAGCCCGCGCGCGTCGCCGCGTTCGAGCGCGGAACGCTCTACGGGTTGCTGCTGTATGCAAAGCGCCGCGTGCACTTCGGGCCGATGAATCCGGTCGAATCGAGAAAGATCTTCATCCGCCAGGCGCTGGTCGAGGGTGATTACGATACGCGCGCGCCGTTTTTTCTGCACAACCGCAGGCTCGTCCGCGAGATCGAGCAGCTCGAGCACAAGTCGCGCCGGCCCGACGTGCTAGTGGACGACGAGCTGATCCATGCGTTTTACCAGAGCCTCGTTCCCGAAGGCATCCACAACGGCGCGGATTTCGACCGCTGGCGCCGCGAGGCGGAAGCGAAAAATCCGAAGCTGCTTTTCCTCAAGCGCGAGGACCTGATGCGCCACGAGGCGGCGGGGATCACGACGGAGCAGTTTCCGCACCAGCTCGAGATGGTGGGACGCAGCTTCGCGCTCGAATACCATCACGAACCGGGCTCGCCGCGCGACGGGGTGACGCTCATCGTGCCGCTTCTCGCGCTGAACCAGGTCGATGCGGCGCGGTGCGACTGGCTCGTGCCGGGTCTTGCGCGCGAGAAGATCACGCGGCTCGCCAAGTCGCTGCCGCAGAAGCTCCGCCACCCGCTGGGCGCGCTGCCGGAGTTCGTCGACGCGTTCCTTCGAGCGAACGAGCGCGCGGACGCGCCGCTTGCGCAGGCCATCGCGCGCTACGCGCGCCGCGAGCTGAACCTCGCCGTTCCGCTCGATGCTTTCCGGCAAGAAATGCTGCCCGCACATCTTTCGATGAATTTCCGCGTCGTCGACGAGCACGGCCGGCAGCTCGCGACCGGTCGCAACCTCGCCCAGCTGCGCGCCGAGCTAGGCCAAAAGGCCGGAGAGCAGTTCGCCGAGCTCGCGCGGGCAGATGGGCCGACAGCGAAAGTCACCGCCTGGGATTTCGGCGATCTCGAGGACGTAATGGAGCTTCGGCGAGGCACCCAGACGCTCATCGGCTATCCGGGCCTGGTGGACCACGAAGATTCCGTCAGTCTCGAGGTTTTCGATTCCGCGGAGAAGGCGCGAGAAGCGCATCGGCCGGGGCTGCGGCGACTATTCAGGCTGCAATTGAAGGAGCAGGCTCGCCACATCGAGAAGAACCTTCCCGGGTCGCAGGCGATGGCGCTTCAGTTCGCCGCTTTCGGCGAGGTCGCCGAGCTGAAGGAGCAGCTGCTTGCCGCGGCTTTCGATCGTGCTTGCATGCAGGAGCCTTGGCCGCGCTCGCGGGTCGAGTTTGAACGGCGCCGCGACGAAGCACGCTCGCGCGTCACGCTGCTCGCGCAGGAAATCGCGCGACTCGCGGGAACGATTCTCGCCGAGCATGCAGCGCTGCAGAAAAGGCTGCACCAGACGTCCAAGGCGTTTCCCGAGCCTTGCCGCGACATCCAGGAGAGCACGACCCGACTTCTCTCCAAGCGGTTCATCGAGCAGACGCCCTACGAGCGGCTGCAACACTTCCCGCGCTACCTGAAGGGCGCGGGCCTGCGGCTCGACAAGCTGCGCGCGGATCCGCAGCGCGATGCGCGCCTCGCCGCGGAGTTTGCGCCGCTGTTTGCGCAGTGGCAGCGCGAGCGTGTGAAGCAGGCGAAGTCGGGGGCGCCCGATCCGCGGCTCGAGCAATTCCGCTGGCTGCTCGAGGAGCTGCGCGTGCAGCTTTACGCCCAGGAACTGAAAACGCCGGTGCCGGTTTCGGTCAAGCGCCTCACCAAGATGTGGCAGACTATGCGCGAGTGAGAGAGGAATGGAAAGGATTATTGCCCCGTTGTTAAAGGCGCTTGCCAGCCTGCTGCATCCGAAGATGCTCTGGCTCATGGTATGGCCGGTGATCGTCGCGCTTATCCTATGGGTGACGCTCGCCGTGTTTTACTGGGGCGAGGCCGCGCAGTGGATCGCCGCTCAGCTGCACCAGTGGCCGCCGTACGAATGGGCGGTCTCGGTCTGGCCCCTCAAGCTCATTTCGGCATGGTTCGGCTGGATCCTCCTGCTGTTGTTGTTCGTGCCCATGGTTCTGATCACGGCCGTGCTGATCATCAGCGTCGTTTCCATGCCGGCGATGGCCGCTCATGTCGGCGGGCGCGACTACCCGGGGCTCGCCCGCCGGAAGGGGGGCACGTTCGCTGGCAGCCTTTGGAATGCCCTCGCTGCGCTCATACTGTTTTCGCTGCTCTTCGCGGTCAGCTTGCCGCTATGGCTGGTTCCGCTGCTGTGGCCGGTGCTGCCCATCGCTCTGTTCGGCTATTTCAACCAGCGCGTATTCCGCTACGATGCTCTTGCGGAGCACGCGACCGCCGCCGAGATCGCCGAGATCGTGCGCCGCCACCGGGGCGAGCTGTTTCTGCTGGGCGTAGCGCTCGCGATCATCGGTCATGTCCCCGTGCTCGGGCTCTTCATGCCGGTGTACGGCGGGCTCGCTTTCATCCACTACGGCCTCGAGTGCCTCGACGAGCTGCGCAGCGAGCCGATCGAGGGTGCTGCGACTCGGGCGTGAGATGGGGATCGGGGCGATCATCATCGGCGACGAGATCATTCGCGGCAAGCGCGAGGACCAGCATTTTTCCAAGCTCATCGAAATTCTCGCGGCCCGCGGAATGAGGCTCGACTGGTGCCAGTACCTCGGCGACAACCCCGAGCTCATTACCGCGACACTCAGGCGCACGTTCGCTTCGGGAGACCTCGTCTTCAGCTTCGGCGGCATCGGCGCGACGCCGGACGATCACACGCGCCAGTGCGCGGCGGACGCGCTCGGCCTTGAATTAGTCCTACACCCCGATGCGGAGGCGGCGATTCGCTCGCGCACGGACATGGAAATCACGCCGCAACGGCTCAAAATGGGCGAATTTCCGCGAGGCTCACGCATCATTCCCAATCCGTACAACCGCATCCCCGGGTTTTCCCTGGAAGACCACCATTTTGTTCCTGGATTCCCGGTGATGGCATGGCCCATGGTCGAGTGGGTGCTCGACCAACGCTATGCGCATTTGTTTCACCGCACGCCCGAGGCCGAGGCCTCCGTCGTCGTCTATGGCCTTCCCGAATCGACCGTCACGCCGCTGATGATCGAAGTGGAGCAGCGCTACCGCGGCCTGAAGTCGTTCAGCCTTCCCAGCATGGGCGAGGCAGGCGTGCGCCGTCACATCGAACTCGGGGTGCGGGGTGCGCCGGAAGAAGTGACGCCAGCTATCGAGCAGATGAAGCTTGGGGTGGCTGCGCTCGGCGGCAGGTGGGAAGAAAAGCAGTAAACCGGGGACCGACCACGTTTTCCCTTCGTCGGCTCGACGAAAAACGTGGTCTGTCCCCAAAACAAAAAGCCCTGGCTTGCGCCAGGGCTTTAGGGCGCCCACGGAGAGGAGGAGGGACCGTGGGCGCGAAGCCTGTAGGTTAGGCTGCCGCGCGCTGTTTCTTGGATTCCTTGGCGGATGAAGTCGCCGTGGTGAAATTCGCTTCGGCGATTTCGGTGGCCTGCTTTGCGACCTTGTTGAAGCTCTCGTAGGCGGTGTTGGCTGCGGCGAGCGCAGACTTCACGGCTTGGACGGCGACGTCGGACCCGCCTGGCGCGTTCTTCGAAACCTTGTCGAGAAGACCGACCAGGTTCTTGTTAAACTCGACAGCTTGCGCTTCGAGGAACTTGGCCAATTCGCTGTTCGTTTGGGCGGCAACTTCGTATACGCTGCGCGAGTAGGCGATGGCTTTTTCCATCGTCGGCTGGGTCGCCGCGGCGTTCAGGTTGAGGTATTCCTGGGGGTCTTTGGCGTTGAGCAGTGCTTTAGCGTGGCCGACGCCTTCCTCAAATGCGGCCTTGGTTGCATTGAAATACAGGGCGGACAGGCGCTCGAAAGCGGCGAACTGCGTGTGCGCGAGACCTAGGATGGCCTCGATGCCAGCCTTGTTCGTGCTGGCGATTTGTTCGGGCGTGAAGTTCATGATCATCTCCGTAAAGGTTGGAATGGCTTGCCGTTAGGTTAGTGCTCTTGTCCTGTGGTGCCTTAGTGCTACTCCGCATATTTGTTGCATCGCAACACGTAAGATTCTACAAGGATAACAATCGATGTCAAGAATTATTTGTGCGACGCAATAGAGTTTCAGGGCCGATAAAGATAAAAGCCCATATAAGCATCTGGATTTGTGGCGTCGGAAGTCAGTAGACACCTACCTCCAACTCTTTGTTTTTAAATGATCCGCGCCTTTTCCGGGAGGGCCCGGGAAAGCGAGCGAATCGTGAGCACGCGTACCTACGTACCGCCGTCATCAATCCTTACCCTGCTCGTCCTGCTCACCCTCGGCTGGGGGGTCAACTGGCCGATCATGAAGGTGGTGATGGCCGAAATGCCGCCTCTGCACTTCCGCGCGTTGTGTCTTGCGGTCGGGGCGGCGGGTCTTTTCGCGATCGCTCGGGCCAATCGCTTGCCGATCCGCGTCCCTCCAGGAGCCTGGCTGAGGCTGATCGTGATTACGCTCTTCAACGTCGCCGCATGGAATGTGCTCGCAGTCTACGGCGTCACGTTCATGGAATCGGGGCGCGCCGCGATCCTCGCGTATACCTTTCCGGTGTGGGGCGTGCTGCTCGGCGTGTGGGTCCTGCGCGAGCCGGTGACCGGAAGCCGGCTCGCGGGCGTGGTTCTGGGCGTACTCGGGATGCTGGTGCTTCTCGGTGACGAGATCCACGCCGTGGGGCGCTCACCGACCGGGGCGCTGCTGCTCATCGCTTCGGCGATCAGTTGGGCGGTCAGCACCGCCATCATGAAGCGCTGGCCGGTCGATCTGCCGACTACTTCTTTTACCGGCTGGCAGATGCTGCTCGCCCTCGCGCCGATTCTCTCGGGCGCCTTGTTGTTCGAGGAAGGGAGTTTTTCGCCGCTCGCGCTCTCGACTTGGCCCTTCTGGGGGCTCGTCTACAACGTGCTCGTCAGCTCGATCTTCTGCAACTGGGCCTGGATCAAGATCGCGACGCACGCGCCGATCAGCGTTTCCTCGCTCTCCACGCTGATGATCCCGATCATAGGTGTGTTCAGCGGAATGCTGTTGCTGGGCGAGCGTCCGCAGTGGAGCGATTTGGCCGCCCTTGTTTTGGTCGTCGCGGCTCTGGCGGCCGTGCTCCTGCCGCGGCGCCCGGCAGCGTAGTCCGCCTCGTTCAGCCTGCTTCGCCTTCCCGGAGGCTGCGTCGAGTCGGGATTCTTTCGATGCGCCAGTTCGCCAGCGCCCAGTTCCAAATCCCCGCAATTCTCCCCGCCGCCAGTTCCGCTGGCGGCCGCTGGCCGAGAAAGCTCAAGGCTTGCCAAAGGCGAACCGGGGCTTCCGTGACGGTCAGCGGGGCGGCGCGTGTCTGCTTGCTGAGTTTTTCACCGTATTGGTTCGTCGCGACCGGAAGATGCATGTATCGCGGAGTCGGGTGACCCAACAAGCGCTGCAGCAGTATCTGCCGCGGCGTGGAGGCGAGCAAATCGGCGCCGCGCACCACGTCGGTGATGCTCTGCTCGAAATCATCCACCACTACTGCGAGCTGGTAAGCAAAAAGGCCGTCCGAACGTCGCACGACGAAGTCGCCGACTTCTCGAGCCAGGTTTTGTTCGATCCTACCTTGGAGCAGGTCCTCAAACGCGATCATTGCGTTGTCTACGCGCACGCGCATCGCTCGAGCCGCGCGTCCCGGCGCAAGCCCCCCGCGGCAGGTGCCGGGATAGATGGGCTCGCTCGCTGCTAGCAAGGTCGAATCGGAAATTTCCCGCCGCGTGCAAGCACAGGGAAACACCGCATGCTCATGCTCGAGACGTTTCAGCGCCGCTCCATAAGCTGCGCCGCGACGGCTCTGGAACACGACTGTTCCGTCCCATTCGAACCCATACACCTCGAGCATCCTGAGAATCGTATTGGAAGCCCCCCGAGCCTCGCGCGGCCGGTCGAGATCCTCCATGCGCACCAGCCATTTGCCTCTGTTCCAGCGCGCCTCGAGATAGCTGCCGACCGCGGCGATGAGGGAACCGAAATGCAGCGGACCGGTCGGGGAGGGAGCAAAGCGCCCCCGATAGGGTCTCGTCGAGTCATGCATAATCTGGGACGAAAATCATAGCAGCGTTTCCCGGCCAGCCCAAATTCATGACCGATCCCCATCGCATCGTTGTCGTCGGCGGCGGCGCGGGCGGGCTTGAGCTCGCGACCCGGGCAGGGGACCGCTTCGGGCGCAGAGGACGCGCCACCGTCACCCTGGTGGACAAGAACGAGACCCATCTCTGGAAGCCCCTCTTGCACGAGGTCGCCGCCGGAAGCATGGACATTCACGCGCACCAGCTCGACTACCTCGCGCAGGCCCTCTGGCACCACTTCACCTTCTGCTGCGGTGCGATGGAGGGTATCGACCGCGCGCGCCGCGAGATCGCGGTGGCGCCTACAGTGGACGAGCGCGGCGTCGAGGTCATCCCGCGTCGCACGCTGAGCTACGACACCTTGGTGATCGCAATCGGCAGCGTCGCGAACACCTTCGGCGTCCCCGGCGTCGAGGAGCACGCCTACGCGCTGGAGTCGGCTGCCGAAGCCGACCGCTTCCACCGGCGCCTGGTCAACGCTTGCATCCAGGCCAATTATCGGCCCGGAAACACGCCGGCCCAGTTGCGCGTGGTGATCGTCGGTGCAGGAGCGACCGGCGTGGAGCTCGCCGCCGAGCTGCACAACAGCACGCGAGTGCTCGCCGGATACGGCCTCCAAAACATAGACCCCGAGCGGTTCCTCCGTATCACCCTCCTCAACGCCGACCCCCGAATCCTGCCGATGCTCCCCGAGCGTATTGCCAAGGCCGTGACCGGAGCGCTCGAAGACCTGGGCGTGCGTGTCGCGTGCTCCGAGCAGGCCATCGAGATCACGGGAAGCGAGGTGAAAACCAAAAGCGGCCAATCCTACCCAGCGGACCTCGCGGTCTGGGCGGCGGGAATCAAAGGGGCAGATCTCCTCAGGAATCTCGACGGACTCGAAACCAACCGGATCAACCAGCTCGTGGTCCGGCCGACGCTGCAGACGACGCGCGATCCGGACATTTTCGCTCTGGGTGACTGCTCGGCGTTCCCGCGCGAAGGCACGCGGCCGCCCGTGCCACCGGCCGCGCAGGCGGCGCACCAGCAGGCTTCCCACCTTTTCGGGTCGATCGCGCTGCGTATGCGCGGGCGGCCACTCGCGCCGTTCCGCTACCGCGACTTCGGTTCTCTCGTGTCGCTGGGCGAATACAGCACTATCGGATCGCTGATGGGTTTTCTCTCCGGCAAGAGCTACCGCGTCGAGGGATGGTTCGCGCGGCTGATGTACCTGTCGCTGTACAAGATGCACCTGTACGCGCTCCACGGTCCGATCGGCGTCGCGCTCGATACGTTGGCGCGACTCCTCAAACGCGGCACCGAGCCGAGCGTTAAGCTGCATTGATGATCAGTTCGATCGTGAAGATCGTGCTCGGCGTCGCCATCGGCGTGCCGCTGCTGATGTGGTTTTTCCAGGAGCGGATGCTGTTCTTCCCGCGCGCGCTGGACTCCCGCCCTGCGCTGCGCCCGAACGTCGAGGAGGTGAACATCGTCGCCGCAGATGGCATGAAGCTCCGCGGCTGGCTGGTGAAGGGCGACGGGGCGCCAGCGCCGCTCGTCATCTACTTCGGCGGCAACGCGGAGGAGGTTTCGTGGCTTGCCGAAGTTGCGGACCACTTTGTGGGCTGGTCCCTGCTGCTCGTGAACTTTCGCGGCTACGGGGAGAGCGAAGGCAAACCTGGGGAAAAGGAGCTCCTCGAAGACGGGCTCGTGATCCACGACTATGCAGAGCGGCGTCCTGACGTAAATTCCGAACGTATCGTCGCGATGGGCCGCAGTCTGGGCAGCGGTGTAGCGGTTCACCTGGCGGCGCATCGCCCCTTGCGGGGCGTCATACTCGTGTCGCCCTACGACAGTATCGTCGAAGTGGCAAAGCGCCACTATCCTTTTCTGCCCGTGTCGCTCATGCTCCGGCACCGCTTCGATTCGCTCGCCCGTGCACCGCAGATCGAGACGCCGCTGCTGTGCCTTGTTGCGACTGAAGACCGGGTCATCCCGGCCGCGCACTCGCGCGCGTTGTTCGAGGCCTGGCGCGGCACGAAGACTTGGCACGAAGTTCCCCGCTCCGATCACGACAGCATCGCCGGTGAGCCCGAATACTGGCGCTCGATTGCGGATTTCCTCAAGGCGCTGCGTTAGGGAACGCAAAATGCCCCTGTTATAATAATCGGTGCTTCGACGAATTCCGGAGATTCCCGCATGGCAACGATCGCGTTGACCAAGGACAATTTCGAGCAAGTCGTGAACGGTAACGACATGGTCCTCGTCGATTTCTGGGCGCCCTGGTGCGGGCCGTGCATAGGCTTCGCGCCGGTATTCGAAGCCTCTTCGGAAAACCACGTCGATATCGTCTTTGGGAAAGTGAACGCCGACGATGAGCAGGAGCTGGCCGCCTCGTTCAACATCCGTTCGATCCCGACCCTGGTGTTTTTCCGAGAAAAGGTGATTCTCTTCTCTCAAGCGGGCGCGCTCCCGGGTTCGGCGCTCGAGCAGGTCATTACCCAAGGCAGGGACCTCGACATGGCGGTAGTGCACAAGGAAATCGCCAATCGAGAATCCGGTTCGCGGGCCTGACGGACGAGACCACTGCCGCCTTGGCGCGGTGCCATGTCGCGCTCAAGGGAAATAAAAAAGGCAGGGAAAGACGTCCCTGCCTTTTCTAGCGGTTAGGAAAGCTTACTTCTTATCGTCTTTCTTCGCGCCCTTCTTATCGTCCTTCTTCGCGCTCTTCTTCGCGGCCTTCTTTCCGTCTTTGCCGTCGCCCTTCTTCATTTCGTCTTTCTTCATCGGCGCGCCGGTGTGGGACGCCGCAACGGCAAAGCCACTCGACACCGCGAAGACCGCGGCCACCAACAGCGACAATAGCTTCTTCATTCAATGTCTCCTCTGAGCGTTATTAGAATGATCCGATCGCCGGAAACCGGTCAACCGCGGGGTATCCTAGCATATATCGTTGAAAGTGCGAAGGATTCGCCGGGCACGGGCCTGACCACACACCGAGATTCCTCGGCCCCCCCGCCGCTTGCGCGGATCGGCAAGTGAATACAGGCATCGCCTACGCCCTGCTGGGCGCCGCCCTCTTCGGGGCGAGCACCCCGATTGCGAAAGTCCTCGTCGGAGAAATCGAGCCGGTCATGCTCGCCGGCCTTCTCTATGCGGGGTCGGGAGCAGGGCTCGGCCTGTGGCTTGCAGTGCGCGGCTTGATTCGACCCGCGGCCGAGCGGCCTCGATTCGCGGCCGGCGATTATAAGTGGCTCGCCGGCGCCGTCATCTCGGGAGGGGTCGTCGGCCCCGCGCTTCTGATGCTCGCCCTTACTGCGACCTCCGCCTCGGCCGCGTCCTTGCTGCTAAACCTTGAAGGCGTGTTCACCGCTCTGCTGGCCTGGTTCGTGTTTCGAGAGAATTTCGACCGACGCTTGGTGCTGGGGATGTCTCTGATCGTCTGCGGCGGCGTGGTGCTCGGCTGGCGACCGGGGGAGATCGCGACTTCCTGGCCCGCGTTCGGGGTGGCGGGTGCCTGCTTGTGCTGGGCGCTCGACAACAACCTCACGCGCAAGATTTCTGCCGGGGACTCCGTCAAGATCGCCGCCATCAAAGGTCTGGCGGCCGGAACGGTCAACCTTTGCGTGGCGGCGGCCTTTGGAGCGGCGCTGCCGGCGTCGGAGGTTGCCGCTGCTGCTGCTCTGGTCGGACTGCTCGGCTATGGAGTGAGCCTTGCTCTTTTCGTGGTGGCGCTGCGGCAACTCGGCACCGCGCGGACCGGCGCTTATTTTTCAACCGCACCTTTTATCGGTGCCGCCGCGTCGTTTGCGCTACTTGGCGAGGTGCCGGATGCGTTTTTCTGGGTCGCAGCGGTCTTGATGGCAGCAGGCGTGGCACTGCATCTCGCTGAACGCCACCGGCACCTGCACCGGCACGAGGCGCTGACGCATATTCATCCCCACACGCACGACGAGCATCATCGCCATCAGCACGATTTTGCGTGGGACGGCGCCGAGCCGCACTCGCACACTCACGAGCATGGCCCCCTCAGCCACAGCCATGCGCACTTCCCGGACATTCATCATCGGCACGGTCACTGATTTCCTGCGCGCTCTGGCGCTCGCGTCGCTCGCGGTGGCGGCGCACGCCGCGCCTTACGTGCCCACGGATGACGCCACGCTGCTCGAGCGGTTGCCCGTGAGGCCGGGCGATCCGGTCGCTCGCGAGCTGCGCCAGTTGCGTGCCGAGCTGACCTCTAATCCGCAAAAACAGGAAACGGCTGTCCGGCTCGCCGAGCGCTATTTCGCGCTTGCCAGCTCGGAAGGGGACCCTCGCTACGTAGGCTACGCGCAGGCGGCGCTCAAGCCCTGGTGGAACCTGCCTGCCCCGCCGCTGGACATTCTCGTGATGCGCGCGATCCTCAAGCAGTACAGCCACGATTTCTCCGGCGCAATGCGGGACCTCGAAGCAGCGACGCGCGAAGACCCCAAGAACGCACGTGCCTGGTCCTGGCGCGCCGCCATACACATGGTCCAGGCGGATTACGCGCGGGCACGGGAAGATTGTGTGGCTCTGCAGAAGGTCGAATCGGAGCTCTACGCCGTCGGCTGCACGGCCTATCTCGACGGCACCACGGGCAAGGCGGCCGCGGCGCATCGCGACCTCTCCGCGGCGTTTGCCAGGAATGCGGACGCTCCGCCCGAAGTGAAGGTCTGGGTGCTGACGCGCCTTGCCGAGATGTCGCTGCGACAGGGCGACCTGAAGCAGGCCGAGGAGCATTTCCGCGCAGCGTACTTTGAACCGATCAACGACCAGTTTCTGCTCGCGGCCTACGCGGACTTTCTGCTCGACCAGGGACGCCCCGACGAAGTCATCCCGCTGCTCGTCGACTGGGTTAAATCGGACATCCTGCTCCTTCGCCTCGCGCTCGCCGAACAGGCGCTCAAGGCACCGAAGGCGCGAGAACACATCGAGGCCCTCAGGTCCCGGTTCGGCGCCGCGGCGTTGCGCGGAGACAAGCTGCATCAGCAGGAGGAGGCGCGCTTCAACCTCCGTCTTCTCGGCAACAAGGAAAAAGCCCTCGCGCTGGCGAAGGAAAATTGGAAACTGCAGCGCGAGCCGCGTGATGCGCGCATCCTGCTCGAGACAGCGCTCGCGATGAAGGACCCGGCGGCTGCGCAGGGTGCGCTCGACTGGCTCGAGGGCTCTGGGCATGAGGATCCGGGTCTGCGCCGCACGGCGGAAAAGCTGAAAGCGCTCAAGCGATGAAAGCGCTGCCAGCGGTGCTCCTACTGTTGGTCGCCTCCTCTGCGCTCGCGCACAAGCCAAGCGACAGCTATCTTGCGATCAGCGTTGAAGGCGCGAACGTCGCTGGACAGTGGGACATCGCGCTGCGCGATCTCGATTTTGCGATCGGCCTGGACGACAGCGGAGACGGCGATATCACATGGGGCGAGGTCAAGGCGCATCACGCGGATATCGCTGCCTATGCTCTGGCGAGATTGAAGCTGCGCTCGGGAGCGGCCGACTGCCCCGCCCGCGCGGGTGAATTTCTCGTCGACGAACACAGCGACGGCGCCTATTCGGTGATGCGCTTTGCGGCCACCTGTCCTGAGGAGGTGACGACCCTCGAAATCAGCTACAGCCTCTTCGCCGACCTCGATCCGCAGCACAGGGGCTTGCTGAGGCTCGAGCACGGGGTCGCCACGCGCACTGCGATCTTCGGTCCGGAGCGCTCGACTCAGGCATTCGACCTTGCCAAGATCTCGGCGTTGACGCAGTTCTTCGACTACGGCCGCGAGGGGGTATGGCACATCTGGATCGGCTTCGACCATATCCTGTTCCTGCTGTCGCTGCTCCTGCCCGCAGTCCTCGTGCTCCAAGGGAGACGCTGGCAGGCGGTCACGCGGTTTCCCCTGGCGTTCTGGGACGTGTTCAAGATCGTCACTTCGTTCACCGTGGCTCATTCGATCACGTTGAGCCTCGCGGCGCTGGGGGTGATCTCGCTGCCCTCGCGGCTGGTGGAATCGGCGATCGCGACGTCGGTCGTGCTCGCCGCGCTGAACAACGTCTTTCCGGTGGTACATGGACGGCGCTGGATGGTCGCTTTCGCCTTCGGACTGATTCACGGCTTCGGCTTCGCCAGCGTTCTGAGAGACCTCGGACTGCCCCAGGGCGCGCTGCTCATCGCGCTCGTCGGTTTCAATCTCGGCGTGGAGGTCGGTCAACTCGCGATCGTGAGCATGTTCCTGCCGGTCGCGTACGCGCTGCGCGCGAGCTGGTTCTACCGGCGCCTGGTTTTCGTCGGAGGGTCCATCGCCATCGCAGCAGTCGCGGGAATCTGGCTCGTCGAGCGGGCATTCAACATGAAGATCATCAGCCCTTGATGAATTGCCTGCGCAACCCCATATCCCATCGACACGAAAGCGCGCAATGATCGAAATCCGCAAAAGCGAGGACCGCGGCCACGCCGACCACGGCTGGTTGCGCTCCTACCATACCTTCTCCTTCGCCGATTACTACGACGCCGAGCACATGGGATTCGGCCACCTCAGAGTGATCAACGAGGACCGAATTCAGCCGGGGACAGGCTTTGGTACTCACGGCCACCGTGACATGGAGATCATCAGCTACGTGCTGGAGGGCGAGCTCGCCCACAAAGACAGCATGGGAAACGGCTCGATCATCGTTCCGGGGGACGTGCAGCGCATGAGCGCGGGGAAGGGCGTGCTGCACAGCGAGTTCAATCACGCTCAGGACGTGACGCACTTTCTCCAGATCTGGATCGAACCGAGCGTCACCGGCATCCCGCCGAGCTACGAGCAGAAGCATTTCGACGCGGCGTCCAAGCGCGGGCGGCTGCGGCTGGTCGCCTCACCCGACGGGCGCGAGGGATCCGTGACGATCCACCAGGACGCCTTCGTGTACGCTGCCCTTCTGGACGGTGCGGACCGCGCCGTCCACAATTTGCAGGCCGGTCGGCGCGCCTACTTGCACGTGGCGCGCGGGAGGCTTACGGTGAACGGCCAGCCGCTCGAAGCGGGAGATGCGCTGAGAACCGTCGACGCCGCCGAAATCGCGCTCGATAGAGGGAAAGACGCCGAGGTCCTGCTGTTCGATCTCGCGTGAACACACCCTAATGCAGCGCAACGGATCCAGAATGCCGGTCGTGTTCTTCGGCCACGGCAGCCCGATGAATACGCTGGACCGCAACCAGTATACGGAGTCCTGGCAGCGGCTCGGCAAGTCGATCCCGAAGCCCAAAGCCATTCTGTGCGTGTCCGCGCATTGGTATACGGAGGGGACTGCGGTGACGGCGATGGACAAGCCCAAAACCATCCACGATTTCTACGGTTTCCCGCAGGCGCTGTTCGACGTTCAATATCCAGCGCCGGGCGACCCACGGCTCGCGTCGCGGGTGCGCGAGCTGCTTGCGCCCGCGGAGGTGCGGCTGGATGAGTCATGGGGACTCGACCACGGCACCTGGTCGGTCCTGAAACACGTGTACCCCAATGCGGATGTCCCCGTCGTCCAACTGAGCATCGACGGCACTCAGCCGCCGCAAATCCATTACGAAACCGGCAAGCGACTCGCGCCGCTGCGCGATGAGGGCGTGCTCGTCGCCGGCAGCGGCAACGTCGTGCACAACTTGCGCCTCATGAAGCGAGCAGGGGGAGCGCCGTTCGATTGGGCGGTGCGCTTCAACGAGAAGATTCGCGAAGCGCTTGCGTCCCGCGATCACCGGTCGCTCGTCGATTTCGAGAAGTTCGGCGAGGATGCGCGCTTATCGGTGCCGACGCCCGAGCACTACCTGCCGCTCCTCTACGTTGCCGCGCTGCAAGGCGATGACGAACCGATGTCCTTCGTCGTGGACGGCTACGATCTGGGCTCGGTCAGCATGCTGACGGCGGTCGCGGGGAGGACGCCTGCAAGGTAGCGAGAGACGGCTTCTCGGCATCCTGTTTCGCGCGCCGCGCCGCTCGCGCATAATGCAGCGCATTCCCGTCCCCCGGATCGTGCCATGCATCTTCTCCAACAGGCTGCCGTTTTTCTTCTCACCGCGGTGCTGCTCGTGCCGCTCTTCCAGCGCCTGAAGCTCGGCGCAGTGCTCGGTTATCTCGGCGCCGGCATGCTGATCGGCCCGTGGGGCCTGGGCATGATCGGGGACGTCGAATCCACCCTGCAGTTCGCCGAGTTCGGCGTGGTGCTCCTGCTTTTCCTGGTGGGCCTCGAGCTGCAGCCGAGCCGCCTCTGGGTACTGCGCCGTCCCGTGTTCGGCCTCGGCGGCACGCAGGTGCTTGCGACCGGTGCGGTGCTCTCCGCTTTGGGGCTTGGGTTCGGCCTCTCGTGGCAGGCCGCGCTGGTGGCCGGTTTCGGGCTGGCGATGTCCTCCACCGCGCTCGTGCTGGCGTCTCTCGCGGAGCGCAAGCAACTCGCCTCGCGCCATGGACGCGAGGCCTTCGCGGTGCTTTTGTTCCAAGATCTCTCGGTGATCCCGTTGCTTGCCTTGCTGCCGCTCTTGAGCGACTCCGGAGTGCACGCCGCAGGCGGGTGGACTTCAGCGGCGAAAGCCTTGGGGGTCATCGCCGTAGTCACCGCGGCAAGCCGCCTCGTGGTTCGTCCCGTGCTCAAGGCCGTCGCAAGCTATGGCGGGCGCGAAGTATTTACCGCGGCGGCGTTGTTGCTCGTGGTAGGGGCCGCACTCATCATGGAGAAGATCGGCCTGGCCGCTTCGCTCGGCGCATTCCTCGCCGGAGTGCTGCTTGCCGACTCCGAGTTTCGCCACGAGTTGGAAGCGGATATCGAGCCCTTCAAGAGTTTGCTCCTCGGGCTTTTCTTCATCGCAGTGGGCATGAGTACCAACCTCGCATTGGTTTGGAACCGGCCGCTCACGGTGTTCGGGCTCGCCGGGGGACTCACGATCGCGAAGTTTGCCTTGATGTACGCGATCGCGAGAATCGGCCGCGCGCCGAACGAAACCGCGCAACGTCTGGCGGTCGCGGTTTCGCAAGGCGGAGAGTTTGCCTTTGTCCTTTTCGCTGCGGCAGGCGCGCTCGGCATATTCGATACTGGCACGGCCGAGCTTCTTATAGTGGTCGTAACGGTCTCGATGTTGCTCTCGCCGCTCGTGTTCCAGCTGCACGATCGATTTCTTTTCCGCTGGCTCGAGCGTCACAGCGCCCCCGAGTTCGACACGATCGCCGGGCCCGGCAATCCGGTCATCATCGCCGGTTACGGTCGCGTGGGGCAGATCGTTTCGCGCGTGCTGCGCATGTGCAGTGTGCCGTTCACCGCGCTCGAAGTGAGCTACCAGCAGGTGGATTTCGTGCGGCGTTTCGGCAGCAAGGTATATTACGGCGACGCTTCCCGCGTGGAGCTGCTCGAGGCGGCGAAAACAGGCGAGGCCAAGCTCTTCGTGCTCGCCATCGACGACGTCGAGGCCTCGGTGAAGACCGCCGCGGTCGTGCGCCGGCATTTCCCGCACGTTCCGATCCTCGCTCGCGCGCGCAACCGCGTTCATCTTTTCCGGCTGCGCGACCTCGGCGTCAAGCTCATCTGGCGCGAAACCTTTTCGGCGAGCCTGGACCTGGCACGGCACTCGCTGCTTTCCCTGGGTTTCGGCATCGCCGCCTCCGAGCGCGCCGTGACCCTGTTCAAGCAGCACGACGAGCAGCGGCTCGAAGCGCAGTACGCGGTCCAGCACGACGAGGCGCAGCTCATCCAGACTTCCAAGGAGGCCGCCGCTCAGTTGCAGGAGCTGTTCGAAGCCGACGGCTTGCAGCCGCTGCCGGGATTTCCGCGCGCCGGCGCTTGATCACGCAGGCCCCCGCGCGTGCAACGCGCCGTGCTGCGTTGCTTCGCCCGCTAGCGCATGAACTTGCCGGTTTTGCTGACGATGGTGATGTCGATATAGCTCGTGCCCGTCCTGGTTCCCGGCCCGTAGGTGACGTCGAGGCCGCCCAAGTCGAAGCGATTCATGGATTCCAGGGCCGCGACGAGCTTCTCCCGCGTCGGCTTCGGACCGGCGCGCTTCAGGCCTTCGACCAGAACCTTGGCGGCGATGAATCCCTCCATGGAGGCATAGGAAGCAGCAACATCCTGCTTGCCTTTGATGGAGTCCTGGAATTCCTTGACGATCGGTATCGTGGCTGAGAAGGGATAGGGCGACACCTGGCTGACGGCAACGCCGGGTCCGTCTTCTCCGAGGTTCTTGATGAAGGCGTTCGAGCTGTTGTTCGAGAGCGTCAGGAACAGCGGGCTTTGGCCGGTCTTCTTCATCTGCTTGACGAATGCGACGCCCGCGTCGGCCAGGACAGTCATGATGACGGCTTGCGGTTGAGCTTTTGCGATCGTTGCGACCGCCTCCTCGACTTTTATGGTTCCGCGCGCGTGGTTCGCGACGGCGACGGGCATGATGTTTTTTTCTTTCATGGCTTGCTGGACCCCGGCCAGGCAGTCCTTGCCGAACGAATCGTCGGTGTACACCACCGCGATCTTTGCGATCCCCATGTTGACCAGTTGATCGACGATCTTGAACGTCTCGGAGCGGTAGCTGGCGCGCACCGGAAAAAGATACCTGTGCGGCGGCTCGTACATCGACATGGCCCCGGTCGAGGGGCCGATCAGCGGCACCTTGTACTTCTCGACGACGGGTATCGCCGCCTCGTTCGTCGGCGTGCCGCGGGAAAGGAACAGGGCAAACACCTTTTTCTCTTGGATCAGCTTCTGGATGACTTCAGGCGTTCTTTTCGGGTCGAACCCATCGTCCATGGATTCGAGCACGATCCTGCGGCCATGCACGCCGCCCTTGGCGTTCACTGCGTCGAGATACGCCTTGGCCCCCGCGGTGAGTTCCTTGACCGTTCCGGCTATCGAGCCGGTGAAGCCGGCCGATTGTCCGATTATGATCTTGTCCGCCGTCACCCCGATCTGGGCGATGGCGCCGCCGGTCAAAAAAAGCGCTGCAGCGGCCGCCGGGTATTTGATCAGAAATTTGTGGATGGACATGAGCTAGCTCCTGATGCAAAAAAACTCCATTGAAATGCCAATAGCCAAGCGCACTCCGTCCTAGCCGATGTTGGTTGCCGACGAGCCAGTCGGATCATAGCAAGATTAGGCCAAAAGACCCTGGCAGAGGTAAATCGGCGGTGCGCGGCGGCCGAGGGTGGGGAGAAGGGGGCCGCGCTAGAATAGCGCCATGAAATCGGTCGTGATCCTCATCTCCGGCCGCGGCAGCAACATGGAGGCGATCGTGGGCGCGGGACTCTCCGCGAAGGTCGCCGCCGTAATCAGCAACCGTGCCGACGCTGCGGGCCTGAAATTCGCCGCGCAGTCGGGTATTCCCACGCAAGTGGTCGATGAACGCGAGTTTTCCTCGCGCGCGGCGTTCGACGCCGCGCTCGAGGCGGTGATCGAACAGCATTCGCCCGAGCTCGTCGCGCTCGCCGGGTTCATGCGCGTCCTCGGCCGCGATTTCGTGCGGCACTACTCGGGAAGGATGGTCAACATCCATCCGTCCCTGCTGCCGGCGTTTCCAGGGTTACACACGCACCAGCGCGCCCTCCAGGAGGGCGTGAAGCTCCACGGCTGCACGGTGCACTTCGTCACGCCACAGGTCGATCACGGCCCGATCATCGCGCAGGCCGCGATACCCGTACACGCCGGGGACACCGAAAGGACGCTCGCCGCGCGGGTGCTGCGCCAGGAACACCGTGTCTATCCTCTCGCGATACGCTGGTTTGTCGAGGGCCGGCTCGCCGTCGAGAACGGTATCGTGCGCGTTGACGGGCCGGACGCCCGACAGGCAATACTCGCCGAAGAATGATCTCAAGTCCGTTCCGCCGAGCAGGTGTTGGGGCGCTCGCTCTGTGGGCCGCCATGGTCCAGGCGGCCCCACCCGAGCGCATCACGCTCACCTACGAGTTGAAACGCAACGGCACGGTTCTTGTAGACGTTTCGGAAACGCTCGAGCACGACGGCCGCACCTACGCGATCACCTCCGAAGGGAGGGGGAGGGGAATCCTGGCGCTGTTCGGTGTCTTGAAGCGCACGAGCCGCGGTCGCATCACGCCGCAGGGGCTTCGGCCCGATGAATTCCGCGACGAGCGGGGCAGCAGCTGGGCGGTCTCGGCGAAATTCGACTGGGACGCGCGCTCGGTAACGCAGGAGCGCAAGGGGAAGTCGGAGACGCTGCCGATGCAGGGCACTGCTCAGGATCCTTTGAGCCTTGCCTACAACTTTGCATTCGTCCCGCCCAAGGGCAAGGAATACGACGTGACGCGTGCCGACGGGCGGGGGCTGACTCCATTCCGCTTCACCGTCGTCGGTACCGAGAAGCTCGCCACGCCCGCCGGCGCGATGCAGACGCTTCACATCGCGAAATTGCGCGACGGACCCGACGACAAGGCGACCGACATCTGGTTCGCCGCAGAGCGCGATTTCCTGCCGGTGCGCGTCCTGGTCGTGGACACGGACGGCACGAACTCCGACCAGGTCGTCACGCGCATCGGCAAGTGACGCGCTTCTCGCGCCCGCTGCTCGATGCGTGCACGGCGGCCTTTGCGGCGGTGCTGCCGCTCGAGCAACCCGCCGATGCAACGCTCTCGGCGTTTTTCCGCAGCCACCCCAAGATCGGCCAGCGCGACCGCGCCGCCATCGCCGATTCGGTGTACGCAGCGCTCAGGCGCCGGCGGCTTCTCGAGCGCGTCGCGGCGACGCAGAGGCCGCGGCGTCTTGTGCTTGCGACCTGGACCGCGCTCCTCGGCGCGAACCTGCGCGAGCTTGACCCTTGGCTGCGCGGTGACGAGACCGAGTGGCTCGCCTCGGTCAAGCGCGAAGCGGCCACGTCGCAGCCCTTCGAAGTCGAGTGCGAGCTTCCCGACTGGGCGATCGAGCGCCTGCGTGCCCGCTACGACGAAAGCGCGCTGCTCGCGCTGGCAAAGGGCCTGCTGCAGAACGCACCGCTCGACCTGCGCGTGAATCCGCTGAAGATCTCGCGCGAAACGGCGCTCGAACGGCTCGCGGCCGACGGGCTTCGCGCTGCCGCGACGCCGTACTCGCCCGAAGGGATCAGACTCCAGGAGAAGCCCGCGATCAACCGGCACCCCCTGTTTCTGGAAGGCAGCATCGAGGTGCAGGACGAAGGAAGTCAATTGCTCTGTCATCTGGTCGCGCCCAAGCGCGGCGAGATGGTGGTGGATTTCTGCGCAGGTGCGGGCGGCAAGACGCTCGCCCTCGGGGCGCTCATGCGCTCGACGGGACGCCTCTACGCGTTCGACATCTCCCCGAAGCGGCTCGCCGGGCTGAAACCCCGACTTGCGCGGTCGGGACTGTCGAACGTGCATCCGCAGCGGATCGAGGGCGTGAACGACGCGCGCGTGAAGCGCCTCGCGGGCAAGATCGACCGCGTGCTGGTGGATGCGCCCTGCAGCGGCCTCGGGACGCTGCGGCGCAATCCCGACATGAAATGGCGCCAGATGCCCGAGGATGTCGCGGAGCTCGTGGAAAAGCAGAAATCGATTCTCGCCGCCGCCGCGCGGCTCGTGAAACCGGGCGGGCGGCTCGTTTATGCCACCTGCAGCATCCTCGAGGAAGAAAACCGCGGGATTGTCGAGGATTTCCTGCGCAATGCCCCATTCACGCTGCGGGCGGCGGGAGAAGTGCTTGAAAAAGGGGGCATTCGGCTCCAAATAGAAAAATATCTCGAGCTGTGGCCGCATCGGCATGGCACCGACGGCTTCTTCGCCGCGCTGCTCGAGCGTGCAGCATAAGGCAGGAACCAAAGCTTTCGCGCACGATCATTCATGGATACCCGGTGTGAAAATCTTACGTCACGGAAGAGAATTCCCTGTGGATTTACCGGCTTGCAAGGACATGAATAGGATCAGGAAATCCCTGACCGCGGCCCCGGGATTATGTCCTTGCCCTTTGTGCGGATTCACGTAGAATCGGCGGAACCTCAACAGAGGGGATCTTGATGGAATCCAGCGTCCTGTTTTCTGGTGTTTTCGACCTGCCGTGGTGGGGCTATATCCTTGCCGCCCTCGGACTCACCCACATCACCATCGTCAGCGTGACGGTGTTCCTGCACCGTCACCAGGCGCACCGCGCGCTCGAGTTGCATCCGCTGGCAAGCCACTTCTTCCGCCTGTGGCTGTGGATGACCACCGGCATGGTGACCAAGGAGTGGGCTGCGATTCACCGCAAGCACCACGCCAAGTGCGAAACCGCCGAAGACCCGCACAGCCCTCAGCAGGTCGGAATCAACCGCGTGCTCTGGGGCGGCGTGTTCCTGTACGTCAAAGAATCCTACAACCGCGAGACGATGACCCGCTACGGCCACGGCACACCCGACGACTGGCTCGAGCGCAACATCTATTCCCGCTTTTCGATACTCGGTATCACCCTGATGGGTGCGGCCAACGTCATGCTGTTCGGCATCGTCCCGGGCGCGCTGATCCTCGTCACGCAGATCGCCTGGATCCCGTTCTGGGCGGCGGGCGTCATCAACGGCGTCGGCCACTTCTGGGGCTACCGCAACTGGTCGACCGAGGACGCGAGTACGAACATCGTTCCCTGGGGCTTCGTCATTGGCGGCGAGGAGCTGCACAACAACCACCACGCCTTCGCCACCTCGGCGAAGCTTTCCAACAAGTGGTACGAGATCGACCTAGGCTGGATGTATATTTGCCTGCTCGAGGCGCTCGGCCTGGCGCAGGTGAAGAAAGTCGCGCCGACGCCGCGCTTCACCGAGGCGAAACCCGCGGTGGACTCAGAGACGCTGCAGGCCGTGATCACGCATCGCTACGACGTGCTCGCGAAATACGCCAAGTCGCTCAAGCGCACGTACGCCGAGGAGCTCGGCAAGCTGCGCCGGCTCGCCCCGCACGACGCGCACGTTCTGAAGAACCTGAAGCGCTGGCTGCACCGCGACGAAAGATCGCTGTGCGAAACCGAGCGCGCGAACCTCAAGCAGGGACTGGCGAAGTCGCGCGCGCTGCATACTGTTTACTCGATGCGTTCGGAGCTCGCTTCGCTATGGGAGCGTTCCAGCGCTTCCCGCGAGCAGCTCGTTCGGCAGCTGCAGGACTGGTGCCACCGCGCCGAAGCGAGCGGCATCCGCCCGCTGGTGGAGTTCTCGCGCAGGCTGCGCTGCTATGCGTAGCGAGTTTCGCCTTCCCGCTTGAGCGGGAATTCGAAAAACCCGCCGGCTGGCGGGTTTTTTGTTTGTCGGCCGGACTTTGTGTTCGGGATGCGCCAGACGAATCCCATTGTCCGTCAAACACTTATCCCTATTGGAGATCTCATCTCGCGGCCCGCCCGGGCGGCGTCCCTTGATTCCGCGGCATAACTACGGACAATGGCGCCTAATAGATGCCGGTTCAGCCGGGATTCAGCGACAGTGCGACGAGTCCGGCGCCTATGCACTAAGGTTTCAGGCGGTGCTTTCCATTCAAATGACGAGGGAGTATCCGAAATGAGAACACTAGTGGCGATCGTTGCTTTGGCGCTGGCGGCTTCTCCGGCTCTGGCGCAACCGCAACCGCAATCGCAACCGCAACCGCAATCGCAACCGCAACCGCAAACACAATCGCAACCGCAAACACAATCGCAACCGCAAACACAATCGCAACCGCAAAGAAAGGACTGTGGAGAACTGAAGACCGAGATCGAAACCAAGATCAGGAACAACGGCGTGAAAGTCTTTACGCTGACGGTCGTGGGCATGGATGCGGCCGAAGACGGCAAGGTCGTGGGAACCTGCGACGGCGGTACCAACAAGATCGTCTACAAGCGCGGCGTTGCGGACGCACCGCGCGATACGACCGGGGAAGCCAAGCCGCAGCCGAAGTAAGCGTGCCTGCCTGAACAAAAAGCCCGCATTCGCGGGCTTTTTTCACCGCACGTTGAACGCCACTTTGTGTCCGTTCCAACGTGCGGAAATAAGCGGCGGCCTTGGCCGTCCCCTTTTATTTGATCTTGGTTTCCTTGTAGATGACGTGCTTGCGCGCCCTGGGGTCGTACTTCTTCATCTCGATCTTGTCGGGCGTGCTGCGCTTGTTCTTGGTGGTGGTGTAGAAATGGCCGGTGCCGGCCGTGGATTCGAGCTTGATTTTCTCGCGCATCGTCGCAGCTCTCTAAGCTAGATCTCGCCGCGCTCGCGCAGCTCTTTGAGCACCGCGTCGATGCCCTTCTTGTCGATGATGCGCACGCCGGCGTTGGAAATGCGCAGCCGCACCCAGCGCTTTTCGCTTTCCACCCAGAAACGGCGGTACTGCAGGTTCGGGTAGAACCGGCGTATGGTCTTGTTGTTGGCGTGGGAAACGTGGTGTCCCACCTGGGGCTTCTTGCCCGTTACCTGGCAGACGCGCGCCATGGAATGCTCCGCAAGAAAGGGGCGCATTATAGGTCGAAACAGGGCACGCGTTCAAGCTCAAAGTTAAACGCAGCGAAGGATCCGCAGAGGATCATCACAGCAGCCCGCGTTCGGCAAAAGACATCGTGCGGCTCCCCGCGACGATGAAATGGTCGAGCACCTGAATATCGACCAGAGCGAGCGCGCTTTTCAGCGAGCGGGTGAGGATCTCGTCGGCATGGCTCGGCTCGGCGACGCCGGAAGGGTGGTTATGCGCGAAAATCACGGCCGCCGCGTTATGCTTGAGCGAACACTTCACCACCTCGCGGGGATAAACGCTCGTTTGAGTCAGCGTGCCGTGGAACAGCTCCTCGCAGGCGATGACGCGATGCTGTGCGTCGAGGAGCAGCACCGCGAACACCTCTTGTTCGCGCCCGGCGAGCGTAAGGCGCAGATAATCGCGCACTGCCCGCGGCGACGACAGCGCATCCCGCGAAGAGATTTCCTCCTTGAGCGCACGGCGCGCCAGTTCGAGGGCTGCCTGGAGCTGCGCGAGCTTGGCGCTCCCCAGACCTGGGGTCTCGGCGAGGTTCGTGGACCCGGCATCGAGCAGGGCGCCGACGGAGCCGAAGCGCCCGAGCAGTTGGCGTGCGAGGTCGACCGCGCTCTTTCCCTTGATACCGGTACGAAGGAGGATCGCGAGCAGCTCCGCGTCGGCGAGCGAGGCGGCGCCGAGGGCAAGCAGCCGTTCGCGTGGGCGCTCCTGAAGGGGCCAGTCTGTAATGGCCATGGAATTCGCTTAGAATCCTCGTTTTGCGGTTTAACGCCTCAGGCCGAATCGCGATGACCGAGATTTCCGGAAAGGGCATTCTGCTCGGGATCACCGGCGGAATCGCCGCCTACAAGGCGGCCGAGCTGACGCGCCTTTTCATCAAGGCCGGTGCCGACGTGCGCGTCGTCATGACCGAAGCCGCGTGCCGCTTCATTACGCCGGCGACGCTGCAGGCGCTCTCCGGCCAGCCGGTACACACGGATATGTGGGACACGCGCGTGCCCGACAGCATGGGTCACATCGGACTTTCGCGCGACCGGGACATCATCGTGGTCGCGCCCGCCACGACCGATTTCCTTGCAAAGGTCGCGAACGGGCTCGGCGACGACCTGCTCTCGGCCCTGTGCCTCGCGCGCCGCTGCCCGCTCATAGTTGCGCCGGCGATGAATGTAGAGATGTGGCAGAACGCGGCGACGCAGCGCAACGTCGAGCGCTTGCGCGCCGACGGCGTCGGCATCCTGGGGCCCACGGAGGGTGACCACGCCGACCGCGAGGGCGGCATGGGGCGGATGCTCGAGACCGAGGAGATCTTCGCGGAAGTCGCGGCTGCGCTCGGTCCCAAGGCACTCTCCAAAAAAAAAGTCCTGATCACGGCAGGACCGACCTATGAGCCGATTGACACGGTGCGTGGAGTCACCAATCAGAGTTCTGGAAAAATGGGCTACGCGGTCGCTCAAGCAGCGCTGGAAGCCGGAGCGGACGTGACGCTCGTATCCGGGGCCACTGCGCTTGCCGCTCCGGCGGGCGTGGAGCGCTTGGACGTGACCACTGCGCGCGACATGCACAAGGCGGTGATGGCGCGGGCGAAGCAGGCCGACATTTTCATCTCGGTCGCCGCCGTCGCCGACTATCACCCCATCGATCCTAAGCCGCACAAGATCAAGCGCGGCAACGGCAACCTCAAGCTCGAACTTGCGCTGAACCCCGACATCCTCGGTGAGGTCGCGGCGCTTCCGAAGGGACCGTTCTGCGTCGGTTTCGCTGCAGAGACCGAAGACTTGAAGGCCAATGCGGAGGCTAAACGGAAGAAAAAGGGAATTCCACTTCTCGCCGCAAACCTCGCGCAGGAGACTTTCGGCAAGGACACCAATGCGCTCACGCTTTTCGACGAGGACGGCGTGCACGAGCTGCCGCTCGCGCCCAAGATCGTGCTGGCGCGCCAGTTGATCGAGCACATCGCGAAGCTGCTGCCGCGGCGCTAGGCGGCTCTTCGTTTGAAGACTCTCGACGTAAAGATCCTCGACCCTCGCATGCGCGAGGAGCTCCCGCGGTACTCCACCGCCGGCGCGGCGGGACTCGACCTCCGGGCCTGCATCCATTCGCCGGTCACACTCGCGCCGGGTGCAGCCGAGCTCGTCCCGAGCGGCATCGCCATCCACCTCGCTGACCCAGGGCTCGCCGCGGTGGTGCTGCCGCGCTCCGGGCTCGGGCACAAGCACGGCATCGTGCTCGGCAATCTCGTCGGCCTCGTCGATTCCGACTATCAGGGTCAGGTGATGGTTTCGCTGTGGAACCGGTCGGAAGCCGCGTTCACCATCAACCCGATGGACCGCATCGCTCAGCTGGTCGTCGTGCCGGTTGTACAGGTCGAGCTGAACGTGGTGGAAGAGTTCGCGACCTCTGCTCGTGGCGCCGGCGGGTTTGGAAGTACGGGGAAGGCCTGAAGGCGGGCAGGGTACGAACGGGGAAGAGGGCCTCTACGCCTTGCACCGAACTGGGTGTATATTCAGTCTGTCAGCCATGCTTCCTCAGGATTTCCATCCCATCCTCCAGCGCTGGTGGGAAACGCATTTCCGCGATCCCGGCAGCGCCCGCGTGTTGCCGCCCACCGGGGCGCAGCTCGAGGGCTGGCGCTCGATCCGCGCGGGCCGGCATACGCTGATCGCCGCGCCCACCGGCTCGGGCAAGACGCTCGCCGCTTTCCTCACTTCGATCGACCAGCTGCTGCGCGAGAGCCTCGAGCGGGGGGAGTTGGCGGACGAGGTTCGCGTCGTCTACGTTTCGCCCCTCAAGGCGCTGTCCGCCGACATCCACAAGAACCTCGCCGAGCCGCGCCGCGAGATGCGGCGCATCGCAGAGGAGATGGGCTCGCCGCCCGTCCGGATCACCGCCGCGGTGAGGAGCGGGGACACCCCGCAGGCGGAGCGGGCCGCCATGCTGCGCTCGCCGCCCCACATCCTCGTGACGACGCCCGAGTCGCTGTACCTGCTCCTCACGGCCGAGCGCTCGCGCGAGATGCTGAAAACGGCGCGCGTGGTCATCGTGGACGAAATCCACGCCGTCCTCGAGTCGCGGCGCGGGGCGCACCTCGCGCTGTCCCTGGAGCGCCTCGACCACGTCTGCGGGCGGCGCCTGCAGCGCGTGGGGCTGTCCGCCACGCAGAAGCCGATCGATGAGGTCGCGCAGTTCTTGGTCGGCGCGGACAAATCGGACTGCACTATTGTCGACCGCGGCCACAAGCGCCACATCGACCTCGAGATCGAAGTGCCCGGCTCGCCGCTCGAGGCGGTGATGTCGGGCGAAATCTGGCAGGAAACCTACAAGCGCCTGGTCGAGCTGATCGAGTCGCACCGCACCACGCTCATTTTCGTAAACACGCGCCGGCTCGCGGAGCGCATGGCTTTCCAGCTCTCCGAGCGTCTTGGCGCCGAGCACGTCGCCGCGCACCACGGCAGCCTCGCCAAGGAGGTGCGGCTGGAAGCGGAAGCCAAGCTGCGCGAAGGCCGGCTCAAGGTGCTGGTCGCGACGGCGTCGCTCGAACTGGGCATCGACATCGGCCACGTCGATCTCGTCTGCCAGGTCTCCTCGCCGCATCGCATCGCGACGCTCTTGCAGCGCGTCGGCCGCTCGGGCCACACGGTGAGCGGCCTGCCCAAGGGCCGCGTGTTCCCGCTCACGCGCGACGACCTGATCGAGTGCGCGGCGATGGTGCGCGCGGTGAAGGACGGCGAGCTCGACCGCGTGCTCATTCCGGACAAGCCGCTCGACGTGCTCGCGCAGCAGATCACAGCCGAAGTGGCCGCCGAGGAATGGGACGAGGAGGCGCTGTTCGAGCTTTTCCGCCGCGCCTACCCGTATCGCGGGCTGGAAAAGGCCGAGTTCGACGAGGTCGTCGCGATGCTCGCGCACGGCTATGCGACCAAGCGCGGCCAGCGCGCAGCGCTCGTGCACTACGACGCCGTGCACCGGAAGCTGCGCGAGCGGCGCGGCTCGCGCATGATCGCGATCATGTCGGGCGGCGCGATCCCGGAGGTGTTCGACTACCGCGTGCGGCTCGAACCCGAGGGCACCTTCATCGGCACGTTGAACGAAGACTTTGCCATCGAGTCGCTGCCCGGCGATATCTTCCAGCTCGGCAACACGTCCTGGCGCATCCTCCAGATCGGCAACGGCGTGGTGAGCGTCGCCGACGCCCAGGGGCAGCCGCCCTCGATGCCGTTCTGGCTCGGGGAGGCGCCCTCGCGCAGCGACGAGATGAGCGCGGCGGTGTCGAAGCTGCGCGCCGCCGCCGACCCGAAGCTTCCGCGGCCCGATCAGCCGCGCAAGCCCGATGAGCTCGATGCGGCGGTCGCGTGGCTCGAGCAGGACTACGCCCTAACGCGTTCCGCCGCCGAGCAGATCGCGGCCTATCTCGCCGAAGGCAAGCGCGCGCTCGGTGTTGTACCGACCGCACAGACCCTCGTCCTCGAGCGCTTTTTCGACGAGGCGGGCGGCATGCAGCTCGTGCTGCACGCGCCCCTGGGCAGCCGCATCAACAAGGCCTGGGGCTTGGCGCTCCGAAAGAAGTTCTGCCAGAGCTTCAACTTCGAGCTGCAGGCGGCGGCGACCGAAGAGGCGCTCGTCCTCTCGCTCGGGCCCATGCATTCCTTCGCGCTCGAGGAGGTGTTCCGCTACCTGAACCCGAAAACGGTGCGCGAGACGCTGGTGCAGGCGGTGCTCGACTCGCCGATCTTCGAGACGCGCTGGCGCTGGACCACGACGCTCGCGCTGGCTGTCCCGCGCAACCGCAACGGGGCACGTCTGCCCGCGCAGATCCAGCGCATGATCGCCGAGGAGCTGCTCGCCGCGATCTTCCCGGACGCCGCGGCTTGCCTCGATAACATCCAGGGCGCGCGCGAGCTCCCCCGACATCCGCTCGTCGATCAGGCGATCCGCGACTGCCTCGAGCAGGCGATGGACCTGCCGCAGCTTGTGCGCACGCTGGAGCGCGTGTTCGCGGGCGAACTGAAGTGCGTCGCGCGAGACACACCCGAGCCATCGGTGTTCTGCAACGAGATCCTGAATTCCGCGGTGTACACGTTTCTGGACGACGCTCCGCTCGAGGAGCGCCGCACCCGCGCCGTTTACACACGGCGCACGACCGAGCAGAGGAGCGCCGCCGACCTGGGCGCGCTCGACCCCGCGGCGATCGAGCGCGTGCGCGAGGAAGCCTGGCCCACGGTGAACACCGCCGATGAGCTGCACGACGCCTTGCTGCTCGCCGGGTTCATCCGCGCGACAGAAGCTTCGCCCGGCTGGCGCACGCTTTTTGATGAGCTGGTCACCGCGGAGCGCGCTTGCGACGCCGGCGGTTATTGGATCTCGGTCGAGCGCTTCGACGAGCTGAACGCGATCGTTTCTCAATCCACGATACCGGCGATCCCCGAGCGCCTGCGCAAGTCGTGGACGCGCGAGGACGCGGCGCGGGAGCTCATCCGCGGGCGAACCGAGGTGCTCGGGCCGGTGACCGCGCGCAGCCTCGCCGATTCGCTCGGGCTTCCCGAAACTGCTCTCATCGACGGCGCGTTGCTCGCGCTGGAAAACGAAGGGAAGCTCTTGCGTGGCCGGTTCACTGCCGGCGCCGCCCAACTCGAATGGTGCGACCGCAGGCTCCTTGCGCGCATTCACCGCTACACGCTCAACCGGCTGCGCGCCGAGATCGAACCGGTCAGCGCCGCCGATTTCATGCGTTTTCTCCTGCACTGGCAGCACGTCGCGGGCGAGCAGCAGCTGAAGGGTCCCGAAGGGCTCGCCGCTGTGGTCGAGCAGCTCGACGGCTACGAAGTTGCCGCCGGCGCCTGGGAGCACGAGGTGCTCGCCGCCCGCGTGCTGGACTACGTGCCCGATTTCATCGACAGGCTTTGCCTCTCCGGGCGGGTAGCCTGGGGCCGGCTCTCTCCCGCGAACGGGACGGGCAAGGCGCCGCTGCGCAGCTCGCCGATCGCCCTGATGCTGCGCCAGCACGCGGGGCTGTGGCGTGCGGCCGCGGAGCCGGAAGCCGGGGAGCTCGGCTCGGAGGCGCGCGCCGTCTACGAGGCGCTGCGCTCGCGCGGCGCGTCGTTCTTCCACGAGATCGTATCCGCCACGGGGCAGTTGCGCAGCCAGGCCGAGCGCTCGCTCGGCGAGCTGGCGGGCCTGGGTCTCGTCACGGCGGACAGCTTCGGGGGCTTGCGCGCGCTGCTCGCACCCTCCGAGAAACACAAGCGGCGCTCGCGCCGCCGCCGGCCTGCCTACGAAGTGGACACCGCCGGACGCTGGGCCATCCTGCGGGGCGATGCGGCGGCCGACGACGGCAGGCGCGTCGAGGAGATCGCGCGAGCCTTGCTGCGCCGCTACGGCGTGGTTTTCCGCGCCCTGCTCGTGCGCGAGTCGCGGCTGCCGACCTGGCGCGAGCTCGCGGCGGTGTACCGGCGGCTGGAAGCGCGCGGCGAGATCCGCGGCGGGCGCTTCGTCTCGGGATTCGGCGGCGAGCAGTTCGCGCTCTCCGATGCGGTCGGGCGCTTGCGCGCCGTGAGGAAGCTGGAGAAGAGCGGTGAGCTCGTCGCGATCTCCGGCGCCGATCCGCTCAATCTCGTCGGCATCGTGACTCCCGAGGCGCGCGTCGGGGCGATCGTGCCGAACCGCGTGCTGTTTCGCGACGGCATCGCGATCGCCGCGCTCGAAGGCGGCGAGCTGCGCCGCCTCGCGCCTTCCGAATTCGATGACGATACCCTGAAGAAGCTCTTCTGGCGCCGCTCGAGCGCGCTCGGCTTCACCACGCCGAAGGGACTCTCCGAGGCGAGCCGCAAGCGCCTGCTCGAGCACAAGGTACGCGTGCCGCTTCCCGGCTGAGATTTACAAAGACGGGGAGAGGGGAGGTAACGGAGGGAGAGGGCTCTCCCTCTCCCTCTGTTCGTGACTTACAGATGGCGCAGCCAATATGGGCGAGACATGCTGAGCTTAGCCCAGCATGTCTGCCCATATGTTCTGCGCCCACGCCCAGCCATAGGCTCCTTCAAGCTCGCTCCGACCGGCAGACACGCCGCTCGCCCCCGGCACCACCGTCAGCGTTTTCTGCGCGGGATCGTAGCGGTGCACCGATGCGACGTGGATGACTTCCTTGTCGGAAACGAAGCTGTAGCAGGTGTTGGCGATGACGGGTTGCGGATTGGGTGCGCGGCCGTTCATGAGCTCGATGATCGCGGCCGCGGCGAGCTTGCCGTGGTTGTTCGCCATGTGGCCGGACTTGGGCATTGCCGGCGCCGAAAGCGTGGCGTCGCCGAGCACGTGGATGCCTTTGTGCACGGTCGATTCCATGCTGAGCCAGTCCACGCCGCACCAGCGCGTGCTCGGGGTGAGAAGCCCCGCGGTGCGCGCGATGTCTCCGGCGCGCATGGGCGGCAGCACGTTGAGCACGTCGCCCTTGATCGTTTCGAAATCGGTCTTCACCGTCTTCGCGCGCGCGTCCACCGCTTTGACTTCGTTGTTGCCGCGGTACTCGATCGTGCCCTTGTAGAGATCGTTCCATGCGGCCTTGAAAAGCGCGGGCTTAGAGACGACGTCCTCGTTGGCGTCGAGGATGATCACCTTGGAGCGCGGCTTCGCCTGCTTGAAGTAGAACGCCACCTGGCAGGCGCGCTCGTAAGGCCCCGGCGGGCAGCGGAAGGGCGACCGGGGAACCCCGATGACGCACACGCCGCCGTCCGGCATCGCCTCGAGCTGCTGCCGCAGCGCGACGGTTTCGGGGCCAGCCTTCCAGGCATGCAGGATGGTCTTCTGCGCCTCGGCGTTGTAGCCCTCGATCGCCTCGTGCATGAAATCCACCGCCGGCGATACGATCAGCCGGTCGTAGGGCAGATCCTCGATGCGCTTGAGGGACACCCGCTTCTTCTCGACGTTGATGGCAGTGGCTTCATCGCGGAGCACCTGCACGCCGTATTCGCGCAGCTTCGCATAGCTGCGCGTGATGTCCGCGAGGGTCCGGGTCCCTCCGAGAACCAGGTTCGAGGTGGGACAGGAAATGAACTCGGGGTTGCGCTCGATCAAGAACACCTCGATCGTGCCTTCGCTCCACATGCGCAGGTACTTTGCGGCGGTGGCACCGCCGAAGCCGCCGCCGATGACGATGACGCGGCCGATGGGCCTGGACGGGGCGGCCGGCTCCATCGCGCAGCCGGGCAGCAGCGAAGCTGCGGCCAAGGCGCTCGAAGCCTTCAGGAAACCGCGCCGGGCAAGTCGATTCATGGCCGCCTCCTATCTCGCCTTTTGCGCCGAAAAATACGCCGCGAGCGCCTCGATCTGCTCCTCGCTGTACCCCTTCGCGATCTGGTGCATGATCGTCGCGGGTCGCTTGCCCGCTCTGAAGTCCTGCATCTGCTGGGCGAGATAGGTCCGCTGCTGGCCGGCCAAGTTCGGCATCCCCTGCTGGCTCAGTCCGTTTGTGCCGTGGCAGTTGGCGCAGGCAGCGGCAAGATTGCGGCCGAGGTTGGGATCGATGCCTTGCGCCAGAGTGGGCAAAGTGAGAACTGTGCCGGAAGCGAGCGCGGCGGCGAGCAGTGAACGGATCATTACGGACTCCTCGAGGATTTGTCTTCTCGTGTTTCGAGTTTCCTTCCGGCCCGCCTGGCTGTCAAGGGGAGCGGCCGGAAAAAAAGGCCGCCAGCGGCGACCTTTGTTTGGCCTCTTTAGAGAACGCTTATGTTTCCGGAGCCACCTCGGGCACTTTTTCGTCGAAGAACTTGAGCGTGATCTTGCCCGCCTCGTCGATATCCACCGTGACCTTCCCGCCGTTGGCGAGCTTGCCGAAGAGCAGCTCATCAGCAAGCGCGCGGCGAATCGTGTCCTGGATGAGCCTCGACATCGGGCGCGCACCCATTAGCGGATCGAAGCCGTGCTTGGCGAGGTGCTCGCACAGCGCGTCGGTAAATACCGCATCGACCTTTTTCTCGTGCAACTGGGCCTCGAGCTGCATGAGGAACTTGTCCACCACGCGCAGGATGATGTCGTGATCGAGCGACCTGAACGAGATGGTCGCGTCCAATCGATTCCTAAATTCCGGAGAAAACAGCCGCTTGATTTCAGCGCTCTCGTCGCCGGGCTCCTTTTTGGCGGTGAAGCCCATCACCGGTCGGTTGAGCGCTTCCGCCCCGGCGTTGGTTGTCATGACGATGATGATGTTCCTGAAATCGGCCTTTCTGCCGTTGTTGTCGGTGAGCGTGCCGTGGTCCATCACTTGTAGCAGGATGTTGAAGATGTCCGGGTGCGCCTTCTCGATCTCATCGAGGAGCAGCACCGCGTACGGCTTCTTGGTGATCGCTTCCGTCAGAAGGCCGCCTTGGTCGAAACCCACGTAACCTGGAGGCGCACCGATGAGGCGCGATACCGCGTGCCGCTCCATGTATTCGGACATGTCGAAGCGGTGCAATTCGATCCCCATGCAGTACGCAAGCTGGCGCGCGACTTCGGTTTTTCCGACACCTGTCGGACCCGAGAAAAGAAAGGCCCCGATCGGCTTCTGCGGATTGGCAAGGCCCGAGCGCGCAGTGCGGATCGCCGACACTAGCGCTTCGATGGCCTGATCCTGGCCGAACACGACCGCCTTCAAGTCGCGGTCGAGGTTCTTGAGGGCGGCGCGGTCGTCCTGCGACACCGAGGCCGGGGGGATGCGCGCAATCTTGGAGATGATTTCCTCGATCTCGGTTTTGCCGACGACCTTTTTCTGCTTGGACTTGGGCAGGATCTTCTGCGCTGCGCCTGCCTCATCGATGACATCGATCGCCTTATCGGGCAAGTGCCGGTCGTTGATGTAGCGCGCAGAGAGTTCGGCGGCGCTGGTGAGCGCGTTGACGCTGTATTTGATGCCGTGATGCGCCTCGAAACGCGATTTCAGGCCGCGCAGGATCGCGACCGTTTCCTCAACGGAAGGCTCGGGCACGTCGATCTTCTGGAAGCGCCGCGATAGGGCGTGATCTTTTTCGAACACGCCGCGGTACTCGTTGTAGGTCGTAGCGCCGATGCATTTCAGTGCACCCGAAGAGAGCGCCGGTTTCAGCAGGTTCGAAGCATCGAGCGTCCCGCCCGAAGCGGCGCCGGCGCCGATGAGTGTGTGGATTTCGTCGATGAATAGAATCGCATTCGGGTTGTCTACCAGTTGCTTCAGCACTGCCTTCAGACGCTGTTCGAAATCGCCGCGGTACTTGGTCCCGGCAAGCAGTGCGCCCATGTCGAGCATGTACACCTGGCAGCGCGCGAGGATCTCCGGAACCTGGCCCTCGACGATACGACGCGCGAGCCCTTCGGCGATGGCTGTCTTGCCCACGCCCGCCTCGCCCACAAGGAGGGGATTGTTCTTGCGCCTCCGGCACAGCGTCTGGATGACGCGTTCGATCTCGCGCTCGCGGCCGATCAACGGATCGATTTTGCCCACCAGGGCCTGGGCGTTGAGGTTGAGCGTATACGTCTCGAGAGCGCCGCCGGACTGCTGCTCGTCGCCCGCGGTTTCCTGTTCGGCTTCGCCGCCGCCCTTCGCCTCCTTGGAGGCCGGGGTCTTGGTGATGCCGTGCGAGATGTAGTTCACCACGTCGAGGCGCGTGACGCCCTGCTGGTGCAGGAAATACACGGCATGGGAGTCCTTCTCGCCGAAGATCGCGACCAGCACGTTGGCGCCGGTCACCTCCTTCTTGCCCGAGGACTGGACGTGCAGGATCGCGCGCTGGATGACGCGCTGGAAACCGAGCGTCGGCTGGGTATCGATTTCCTCGGTACCCGCGACCGTGGGGGTGTGCGCGGCGATGAAGTCTCCGAGCGCTTTCCTCAATTCCTCGATGTTGGCAGCGCAGGCGCGCAGCACTTCCGCGGCCGTCGGATTGTCCAGCAGCGCGAGCAGCAGGTGCTCGACGGTGATGAACTCATGGCGCTTCTGGCGCGCCTCTACGAACGCCATGTGGAGACTGACTTCGAGTTCCTGCGCGATCATCTTTCGTTCCCGGCCCTCATCAGATCAACGAGGGGCTTGAGCTCCCTCGTTCTCACGTTTCCTCCATCACGCATTGTAGCGGGTGCTGGTGCTTGCGTGCGTACCCGACAACCTGCTCGACTTTGGTAGTGGCGACGTCCTTGGGGTAGATCCCGCAAATGCCCATGCCCTCTCGATGGACCTTGAGCATGACCTGGGTCGCCTTTTCCCGCGTCATGGAAAAGAACCTCTGCAACACGATGACGACAAATTCCATTGGGGTGTAGTCGTCGTTCAAAAGGATGACCTTGAACAGGGGAGGAGGCTTGAGCTTGGCCCTCTTGGCCTCGAGTAGAGCGCCTTCTCGCATGCGGCTTGCCATACCTTACTTAACTTATGCCAGAAGCTTGCACCCGTCAAACCGCTCGGACCCGTCGCGAGCGGAAAAATCACGAGTCTCATGCACACCCTGTCAGTCAGAACGCCTCCGTTCGGCGTAGGCACATCGTTGATAATGTAATCGCTGTTGCCACGCCATGCAACCTCCAAACGTTTCGGCAGAACAACGGGTTGACGCTCTTCGGGGCACTTGACGCCGTCGCTCAAAGCGCGTAAAAGGCTTCCCTGTGTTTGTCCTCCATGCGGTCTGCAGGCTCACATCCCTCTGCTGCGTCGAAGTACAGGCATAGTTGGGAAAGTTTCCCGGTTCTAAAATTCAGGAAGGCTCTATGCCAACAGGTACGGTTAAGTGGTTCAATGATGCCAAGGGTTATGGCTTTATAACCCCGGATGACGGCGGCGAGGATTTGTTCGCGCACTTCTCCGCGATTCAGATGAGCGGGTTTAAAACGCTCAAGGAAGGACAGAAAGTCCAGTTCGAAGTCACGCAAGGCCCAAAGGGCAAGCAGGCTTCGAACATCCAGGCCGCAAGCTAGCGGCTCGCGCGGGCGGCGCAGCCGCCCGCGGTCGCAAGTCCCCCTTCGTTTTCGCCCCGGGAAACCCGGGGTCAGGTCGGGTTTTGTCCTTGGAAACGGAAAGAGGGTCCTCGCGTGGAGGCCTTTTTGTTCGCGCGCGCTCGCGTCAGTGCATGCGCTGGCTGAGCTCTGCGTCCACTGCGCCCAGGAATTCGTCGGTAGCGAGGAAGGGGTGGTCCGGACGTATCAGGATTGCCAGATCCTTCGTCATCTTGCCCGATTCCACGACATCCACGCAGACCTTTTCCAATGTCTCGGCAAATCTGACCACGTCGGGCGTGCCGTCCATGCGCCCGCGAAATATCAGCCCCCGCGTCCAAGCGAAAATCGAAGCGATGGGGTTGGTTGAAGTGGGCTTGCCTTGTTGATGCAGCCGGTAGTGCCGAGTCACGGTACCGTGTGCCGCCTCAGCCTCGACCGCCTTCCCGTCGGGGGACATCAAAACTGAGGTCATGAGCCCGAGCGAGCCATAGCCTTGGGCGATCGTGTCGGACTGCACGTCGCCGTCGTAGTTTTTGCACGCCCACAGATAGCCGCCGCTCCACTTGAGGCTCGCGGCCACCATGTCGTCGATCAGACGGTGCTCGTAGGTGAGGCCGGCCGCTTCGAACTCCTTCTTGAATTCGGCGTCGAAGATATCCTGGAACAGGTTCTTGAACCGGCCGTCGTAGACCTTGAGGATCGTATTCTTGCTCGAGAAATAGACCGGGTACTTGCGCCGCAAGGCGTAGTTGAAGCAGGCGCGCGCAAATCCCTTGATCGATTCGTCGAGGTTGAACATCGCCATGGTGACCCCGGCGCCGGGTGCCTTGAATACTTCGCGCTCGATCACAGGGCCGCCGCCCTCGGGCTGAAAGCTGAGCTTGATCGTACCGGGGCCATCGAACTTGGTCTCGGTCGCCCGATACTGGTCGCCGAATCCGTGACGCGCGATGACCACTGGCTTATTCCAGTGGGCCACGATCCGCGGCACATTCTTGCAGATGATCGGCTCCCGGAAAATCGTGCCGTCGAGAATATTGCGGATGGTACCGTTTGGGCTGCGCCACATCTGCTTCAGGTTGAACTCCCTGACGCGTCCTTCGTCCGGAGTGATGGTCGCGCATTTCACCGCCACGCCGTACCTCCGCGTGGCGTTGGCCGCGTCGATCGTGATCTGATCGTTGGTCTTGTCCCTCGCCTCGACCCCGAGATCGTAGTATTTCAGCTCGACATCGAGATAGGGAAGAATCAGCTTCTCGCGGATCGTCCTCCAGATGATCCGTGTCATTTCGTCACCGTCCATCTCGACGATCGGGTTCTTGACTTTGATTTGGCCCACGGAAACTCCTGCAGTCTCGCTTTGAAAGGGACCGGCGGTGTGACCTTGCGGCCATTGCGGCCGCGAAAACAACGGGCGTTCCGCTCTTGATTGGGCGGTATTATAGCCAATTGCGCGAGCCCCTCCGCGTGGAAAGCAAAGATGGATAGCTATTTGATTTTGAAAATGAAAATGGGTCTCCCGACCTGCCTCGCCGATACAATTGCGCTACGATGCTGACACGCTTGTCAACCTCGGGGAGGGCAGGGCGTTAGTGGGAGGGACTGGTTCCGGAGCAAAGGACTGGTCACAACTTGTTCCTTAACTTCACGTAGAGGAAAAAACATGAGGAAGCTGATCTCCATCCTGGTCGCGGCGGCGTTCGCTATTCCGAGCGGCGCGGCTTTTGCCGCGTCACACGCCGGCGCCCAGCCGATGAAGGATGAAAAGAAGTCTGAGATGAAGAAGAGCGAGAAGAAGGGCGAGAAGAAGGCCGCCAAGAAGGCCGCCAAGAAGGACGCCAAGAAGGACGAAATGAAGAAATAGTTGTCTCTCGACGAGACCAGGGCAGGGCTCCGTTTCCCTGCCTTTTTTATTTTCGCCGACCATGTCCCATGTGAAAAAGAGGACTTTTGCATCCCTTGGCGCGGCCGCGTGGATTGCCGCGAGCGTCGCATTCGCCGAATTGCCGATGCTGGAGCTGTCGGCTGGGATTCATCTCATTCGCGCTGAGGTCGCTTACACCTTCGAGACTCGAGCGCAGGGCCTCATGTTTCGCAGACATCTCGGTCCCAACGAGGGCATGTTTTTCGTATTTCCACAATCCGAACCTCACTGCATGTGGATGAAGAATACGCTGGTCCCGCTCTCGGTAGCTTTCGTCGACGAAAAGGGAAAAATCGTCAGCATCTCGGACATGCAGCCGCAAACCGAAACTGCACATTGCGCGGCGGCTCCCGCTAAATTTGCGCTCGAAATGCCCGCAGGCTGGTTCGCGAAAAAAGGCATCAAGTCCGGCACGACAATTCAGGGACTCGAGAAGGCTCCCGCCGCGCGCTAGGGCGATGCACGAGAAAAAGCCGACTGGCTCAGGCCAGCCGGCTTGTTGAGACTCGTTTCTACCCGAAGTAAAGCGCGCTATGCGCCCCCGCCGCCATGAAGTACAGCATCGGGATGGAGAGCATCGTATTGGTGCGCGAGGCGAGGAAGGCCACGCGCCGCGCCTTGTTCTTTTCCTCGTCGGTCGCCGGCACTATGCCGAGAATTTTCTTCTGATTGGGCCAGATCAGCCACCAGACGTTTATCAGCATGATGGTGCCCAGCCAAGCGCCGATGCCGATGGGGAGGTGCGATTTCTGCAAGAGGAACGCGGCGCCGAAGTTGGAGCCGAGCAGCGAAGCGCCGGCGAGCCAAGTCACAACCGCCGCCCAGCGAAAATACAGCAGCGCACGGGGCATGACGTGCTTGGAAATGCCCGCCGCAGTGCCATCGGCCGCCGCCGCCTTCGCCGCGGCAACATTGACGAAATTGAAGTAGTACAGCAGACCGATCCACATCACGCCTGCGAGGAGGTGGATCCAGCGAGAGATTGCAGGTACCCAGTCCATGTCAGCCTCCCAGTGCGTATCGGACGATGTTGTGCAGGATCAGGGTCAGGATCAAACCGCATATGATCGTCCCCCAAAGTGAATCGAGCGGATTCTTCATGGTCGTTCTCCCGATGATCAGGGGCCGCAGCCGCGCGCCCCGCGTATTCTCTGTCCAAGCGAGCCTGATTGCAAGCGGCCGCTTCCCCGTTCCCGACTCCTACCGAGAGCGCTCGACGCGTGCATCGGCGCCGCCCTCCGCGAACGTGATATCGAGGGGATCGCCGGCCGCAAGACTTGCGCCGCGCAGCACGATCCGGCCCGAGCCGTCCCGGACGACGCTGTAGCCGCGCTCCAGCACCGCAGCCGGATCCAGGTGCGACAGATTGGCGATCCGACGGGCGCAAGCCGAGCCCGCGCGTTCGAGCGTTGCATGCGTTGCAGCACGCAGCCGCGCGACCAACTGCAGCGAGGTCGCCAGAAGCTTGTCGGTATTGGGGAGCCCTGCCTGGGCCCGCTGCAAAAGCCGAACGATTTCCCAGCGCCGCTCGGACGAGATTCGGCTGGAAGCTTGCCTGAGCCTTAACCGCAATTGGCCAAGCAGTTCGCTCTGAGCCCGCAGTCTCGCCTCGGGGTGAACCAGCCTGCGCGCAAGGTGATCGACATGCAGCATGCGTCTCTCGAGTTCCTGGCGGACGCGCAGGGCGAGGCTTGCCGTCAGTCTGGAAATGCCCTCGAGCAGCCCTGCGCGTTCGGGACTGACCAGCTCGGCTGCGGCGGTCGGCGTGGGTGCGCGCCGGTCGGCGACAAAATCGGCGATCGTAAAGTCGGTTTCGTGGCCAATGCCAGTGACGACCGGAATCGGGCATGCGCGTATCGCCCGCGCCACGATCTCTTCGTTGAAAGCCCACAGGTCCTCGATACTGCCGCCGCCGCGCACCAGCAGCACGACATCGCACCCGCCGGGCCGGCCGGCGAGTTCGAGCGCAGCGGCGATCTTCTCCGCCGCCCCTTCACCCTGGACCTGCACGGGAAAGACGACCACTTCGATGGACGGGTTACGCCGATCGAGCGTGGTCAACACGTCCCGCAGCGCCGCCGCCTCCCGCGATGTGATCACGCCGATCGCGCGCGGCAAGGAAGGCAGGGCTCGTTTCGTTTCGGCTTTGAACAAGCCCTCCTTTTCGAGCTTGTCACGGAGCCTCAGGAAAGCCTCGAACAGGGCGCCGAGCCCTGCGCGCCGCATGGTTTCGATGTTCAGCTGGAAATCGCCGCGCGGCTCGTACAAGCTCACGAGCGCCTGCGCCTCGATTTGCATGCCATTGCACGGCTTCCATTCGAGATTCTGTTGCCGGTGCCGGAACATGACGCAGCGCACCTGGGCGTGCTCGTCCTTCAGAACGAAATAAGCGTGTCCCGACTTGGCCACGGTGAAGTTGGATATCTCGCCGGCGACCCAAAGCAGCGGATAGCAATGCTCGAGCAGCTCTCGAACGCTACGAGTGAGGGCTGAAACGGTGAGAATTTCCGAGAGGAAATGCGTGGAAACCCGCGCCAGTCCTTGTTCTTCGAGCATGTGCCGATTGTAACCTATCCACAACGGGCGCTCGGCCGATGCAGCCCTCTATGAGCGCATCAGACAATGGCTGAAAACCCGCTTGTAACTCTTTGAGCAGTAAAGTGAAAAATGGAAGTTCAAGTTTTCATCAGGAGTAAGAAAACCCTTTTGCGCGATTCACTTACGCGTGCTATTTGACGAGTATGCACAACCTTATCCACAGTATTTGTGGATAAAGGCTCAGGCCGAGTTGCTCACTTTGCGCGGGCGGCAAGCAGCGCTCCGGCTTTTGAATTTTTCTTGAGCGCGAAAAGCGCATCTTCTTGAAATTCTTTGCCTTGCCGAATCCGCGGTCGCAGGCTAAAGTGTCCGCGTTTTTTGCCTGACTCGGAGAACGCTGTTGTTCGCCATCATCCACGCAGCCGGCTGGCCGATCTATTTCCTCCTCGCTGTGTCGGTCATCGCAGTCGCGCTCATCATCGAAAGGTTCATGATCCTTCGCAAGGAGAAGATCGTTCCGGGCGGCTTGCTGGAGAAAGTGCTCGCTGCATACCAGAAACAAGGAGTGAGTGAGGAGATGCTTGAAAAGCTCGCGCAGGACTCTCCGCTCGGCCAGGTACTGGCTTCGGGTCTTCGCAACTACAGGAGTTCGCGCGACGTCATGAAGGACGCGATCGAAGAAGCCGGCAGCGCGGTGGCACACGAACTGGAGCGCTTTTTGACAACGCTCGGAACTATCGCCACGATCAGCCCGCTGATGGGCCTGTTCGGCACCGTGGTCGGAATGATTGAGATCTTCGGCTCGCAATCGCCCACCGGATCCAACCCCCAGGAACTGGCCCACGGCATTTCCGTGGCGCTGTACAACACGGGGTTCGGCTTGGTGATCGCCATTCCAGCCATGATTTTCTTCCGGCACTTCCGCGGCTTGGTCGAAGGCTTCGTGGTCGAGATGGAGCAACAGGCGGCGAGGCTGGTCGACGTGGTCCACGGAGAACGTTTCGAATTCCAGCCGCCCCCGCACACTCAGGTATGAGGTTCGCCCGCACGCGCAAGGAAGATCCGGAAATCAACCTGATTCCGATGATCGATGTGCTGCTCGTGATCATCATCTTCCTGATGTTGACCACGACCTATTCCAGATTCGCGGAGCTGAAGATCCATCTGCCGAGCGCCGACGCGGAAAAAAAGCTGGAACGATCCAACGAGATCAACGTGGTGATCAGCGCCAACGGGCAATACCTGCTGCAGCGCAAGCCGCTCCAGTTCCGGGACGTCGCGGGTCTCGCCGAAGAACTCCGTCGCGCCGGCGCCGGCATGAAGGAGGCGATCATTGTCATCAACGCCGACAACAATGCCACCCATCAGTCGGTAATCCGCGTGATGGACGCGGCACGCCAGGCGGGCTTTGGCCAGGTAGTGTTCGCGGTGGAGCAAGCAACGAAGTAGCGCGCAGCGCGCGCCCGTATGGAGGCCGCTCGGCCCACCTTTCTTACCGCTGGCTTTGCCGCGCGTCACTGGTACCGGCTGAGCCCGGTGTCGGTGCTGCTGTTTCCGATAAGCCTTGTCTTTCGTCTGCTGGTAGCCCTGCGCCGTCTGCTCTTTCGCATAGGCGCGCTGCCCTCGGTGCGACTTCACGTTCCGGTGGTCGTCGTCGGAAACCTGACCGTCGGGGGTACGGGGAAGACCCCGCTGATCCTCGCGCTTGTCGAAGCTTTGCGCCGCAGGGGGCTGCGCCCCGGAATTCTCAGCCGGGGGCACGGCGGCACCGAACCTGGACCTCGCGCGGTGAGCGCGCGAGACGATGCCGCGCAGGTCGGCGATGAGCCTTTGCTGCTTGCCGAGCGTTCGGGATGCCCAGTGTGGATCGGCGCAGATCGCGCCGCCGCTGCACGCGCGCTGCTCGCAGCCCATGCTCACTGCGACGTGATTCTTTCCGACGACGGATTGCAGCATTACCGCTTGCAACGAGATTTCGAAATCGCAGTCGAGGATGAGCGCGGTTTCGGCAACGGCTTGCTCCTTCCGGCCGGTCCTTTGCGAGAGCCTGCCGGTCGCCGCGTCGATGCGACGGTGGTGAACGGCGCCGAACCGAGGCCTGGCGCGTTTCGCATGCGGCTCACGCCGGCGGGTCTGTACCGAGTCGATGAGCATGCGGCACCTTTAACGCAGTCCGAGCTTTTCGGAAAGAAGCTGCACGCAGTCGCAGGAATCGGCAATCCCGAGCGGTTCTTCGCGGGGCTTTCACGCATGGGACTCGCGTTCTTGCCCCATCCGTTTCCGGATCACCACGCGTTTCGGGCTGCAGACCTCGAGTTTGCCGATTGTGATTTCGTGCTGATGACCGAAAAGGATGCGGTAAAATGCCGCCACTTCGGCCGGCGCGACCTGATTGCGGTGCGCGTAGAGGCCGAACTCGATTCCGCCCTGGCGGAACTCATACTGGAACGAATTCATGGACGCGCGACTGCTTGACATTCTCGTCTGCCCGATTTGCAAGGGACCGCTGGTCCACCGCAGGGAACAGGCGGAGTTCATCTGCAAGGCCGATCGCCTCGCGTTTCCGATTCGGGACGATATTCCGGTGATGCTCGAGGAGGAGGCGAGAAAGCTGCCCCCCGAGGAAGAAGTGAACGAGTGAACGAGGAGGCAGCCGCCTAAAATCCTTCACATGTCCTTCACCGCCATTATCCCGGCGCGGTTTGCGTCCAGCCGGTTTCCTGGAAAGGCGCTCGCCGATATTGGAGGCAGGCCCATGGTCGTGCGAGTAGCGGAACGGGCGCGCGAAAGCGGCGCGCGCGACGTATACGTGGCCACTGACCACGGCGACATCGCGGCCGCTGTAGAACGGTACGGCCATCGGGCCGTAATGACCCGCGGCGACCACGCCACGGGCACCGATCGGATCGCGGAGGTTGTGGAGCGCCTCGGGCTTGCGGCGGACAGTCTGGTCGTCAACGTCCAGGGCGATGAGCCGATGATCGAACCGGGCCTGATACGTGCCGTGGCGGCCCTGCTCGCGGATACGCCGGAAGCGGCAATGGCCACAGCCTGCCACCCGATCCGTGACAGGGGCGAACTGTTCAATCCCAACGTCGTCAAAGTCGTGCTGGACCATGCCGGATTGGCGTGCTATTTCAGCCGAGCGCCAGTGCCCTGGGCCCGGGATGCCTTTGGGGATTCCGCGGGGACCTTGCCGCAGGGGCTCCCTTGTTACCGACACATCGGCATCTATGCCTATCGCGCCGATTTCCTTCGTACCTATCCGCGGCTCGAACGCTCGCCGCTTGAAGAATTCGAAGCGCTCGAGCAACTGCGGGCGCTTTGGCACGGCTACGCAATCGCCGTCGCAGTGCGACAAGATGCGCCGCTCGCCAGCGTTGACACGGCCGAGGACCTGGAACGCGCACGGGCGCTGTTTGACCACATGGGTCATTCGTGAGGCTCATCCTCCTGGGACCACCGGGCGCCGGTAAAGGCACCCAAGCGGGCTTCATCAGGGAACACTTCCGCATTCCGCAAATCTCGACAGGGGACATGCTGCGCGCCGCGGTAAAAGCGGGCATGCCCCTCGGTCTTGCGGCAAAGAAGGTCATGGATGCAGGGCAGCTCGTTTCCGACGACATCATCATCGGGTTGGTGAAGGAACGGCTGAAGCACCTAGATTGCAAGAACGGCTACCTGTTCGACGGTTTTCCGCGCACCATCCCCCAGGCAGCGGCGATGCGTGAATCCGGCGTCGATCTCGACTTTGTGCTCGAGATCGAAGTAGCCGAGGATGAGATCATTCAACGGATGAGCGGGCGCCGGGTCCATCCCGGCTCGGGCCGCGTCTACCATGTCAGATTCAATCCGCCGAAGACAGCGGGTAAGGACGACGTTACGGGCGAACCGCTGATTCAGCGCGACGACGACAGGGAGGAGACGGTCAGGAAGCGGCTCGAGGTCTACCGGAAGCAGACGCGGCCGCTGGTGGACTACTATTCGAATCGGGCCGCGCGGGGTGACGCGCGCGCGCCGAAGTACCGGAAAATCTCGGGCGTCGGCTCGGTCGCTGAGATTCGCGATCGGGTGTTCGCCGCGCTCAAATGACGCACGCGATGCCATGAAGCCGAAAAATGCGTTCTATGCTCAATCAGGTGGGGTGACCGCCGTCATCAACGCGAGTGCCGCGGGCGTGATCGAGACCGCGCGCAAGCACAGACACCGCATCGGCAAGGTCTATGCCGGCCGCGACGGCATCATCGGCGCGCTCACGGAGGACCTGATTGACACCAGCCGCGAGCCCGCATCGGCGATCTCAAGGCTCAAGACCACGCCGGGCGGTGCGTTCGGCTCATGCCGATACAAGCTCAAAGGCATCGAGGAAAACCGGGCGCATTACGAGCGTCTCATCGAAGTTTTCCGGGCCCACGACATTGGCTACTTCTTCTATAACGGCGGCAACGATTCCGCGGACACCGCCTGGAAAATCTCACAAGTCGGAGAAAAACTTGGATACCCGCTCATCTGCGTGGGCATCCCCAAAACCGTCGACAACGATCTTGCGATCACCGATAACTGCCCGGGCTTCGGGTCGGTCGCGAAATACGTCGCGACCTCGATCCGCGAAGCGGGTTTCGACGTCGCCTCGATGTCGAAGACCTCGACACGGGTCTTCGTCATGGAAGTGATGGGCAGGCACGCGGGGTGGATCACCGCCGCCTGCGGCCTCGCCGCCGACCGGGAAGGCGACGCACCGCAAATACTCCTTTTTCCCGAGATCCAGTTCGACGAGGAGAAATTTCTTGACCGGGTCAAGAAAGTCGTGGAGCGCGACGGCTACTGCGCGATCGCCGTGTCGGAGGGTCTGCGCAACAGAGAGGGGAAATTCCTTTCCGAGACCGGTCTGAAGGACGCCTTCGGCCATTCGCAACTGGGCGGCGCAGGCGAGATCATCGCGAAGCTCGTCAAGAACCGTCTGAATTACAAATATCACTGGGCGCTCGCCGACTACCTGCAGCGCTCCGCCCGCCATATTGCATCCAGAGTGGACGTTGAACAGTCCTACAAGCTCGGCGTGGCCGCGGTAAAGCTCGCGATCGCGGGCAGGAACGCCGTGATGCCGATCATCGAGCGCGTTTCGAACAAGCCCTATCGCTGGCGCATTGCCGTTGCGAACCTCGCCGACATCGCCAACAAGGAAAAGATGATGCCGCGCGATTTCATCACCGAGGACGGGTTCCACATCACGCCCAAATGCCGCACCTATCTCTCGCCGCTGATCCAGGGCGAGGCGCCGCCGCCATACAAAAACGGATTGCCTGACTACGTGAAGCTGAAGAACGCACCGGTTCCCAAGAAGCTTCCCGCCTTCAAGATTTAGAACGGGACGACCTGCTGTTATAATTTCGCGCTTTTCACCCAGGTCCGGGACAAGGGCCGTCATTCAGAGGAGAAGTCTATGAGCGGAGGTCTCTGGCTCGCCATCGTCTGCGGCGCGGCGGCGCTCGCCTACGGCGGCTGGCAAATATCCTGGATCCTGCAGCAGCCCACCGGCAACGATCGCATGCGCGAGATCGCGCAAGCCATTCAGACCGGCGCGATGGCCTACCTCAATCGGCAGTACACGACCATCGGCATCGTCGGCGTGATCCTGTTCCTGGTGATCGGCTTTGTGCGCGGCTTGGGCTGGGCGACCGCCTGGGGATTCGCCGTCGGCGCGATCCTGTCGGGAGCGACCGGCTATATCGGCATGAACATCTCGGTGCGCTCCAACGTGCGCACCGCTGAAGCCGCGCGCGTCGGGCTCAACGAAGCGTTGACGCTTGCCTTCCGCGGCGGCGCGATCACGGGCCTACTCGTCGTGGGCCTCGGTCTGCTGGGCGTCGCCGGCTACTACGCGGTCATGGCGGCTTCGGCGGCGCCCGGCGCCGCTTTGAGCGATGTCATCAAGCCGCTCGTAGGCCTGGGATTCGGCGGGTCGCTCATCTCGATCTTCGCGCGGCTCGGCGGCGGCATCTTCACCAAGGGCGCGGACGTCGGCGCAGATCTCGTCGGCAAGGTCGAAGCGGGCATTCCCGAGGACGACCCGCGCAATCCCGCGGTGATCGCCGACAACGTCGGCGACAACGTGGGCGACTGCGCCGGCATGGCGGCGGACCTGTTCGAGACCTTCGCGGTGACCTTGATCGCAACGATGCTGCTCGGCGCGCTGATGCTGAAGAAGGAGGCGGCGCTCATCTATCCGCTCGCGATCGGGGGCGTGTCGATCATCGCTTCGATCATCGGCTGCATGTTCGTCAAGGCGCAGCCAGGCAAGAAAATCATGAGCGCGCTGTACCGCGGGCTGATCGTTGCCGGCGTGCTCGCCGCGATCGCGTTCATCCCGGTGACCTACTGGATCATGGGCAACGTGGTGAAAGACGTTCCGTTCGAGATCCTTGGCGCGAATCAGATGATCAGCGTCTGGCACCTGTGGGGCGCCGCGCTCGTCGGTCTTGCTCTCACCGCGCTGATGGTGGTCATCACGGAGTACTACACCGCAACCGAGTATTCGCCCGTGCGCCACGTGGCGCAGGCTTCGACCACCGGGCACGCGACCAATATCATCGCGGGTCTGGGCGTATCGATGAAATCGACCGCGTGGCCGGTGATCGCCGTGTGCGCTGCGATTTTCATCGCCTACAAGCTCGCGGGGCTCTACGGCATCGCGATCGCCGCTACCGCGATGCTGTCGATGACCGGGATTATCGTCGCGCTCGACGCGTACGGCCCGATCACCGACAACGCGGGCGGAATCGCCGAGATGGCGGACCTGCCCGACTCGGTGCGCGCCATCACCGACCCGCTGGATGCGGTCGGCAACACCACCAAGGCGGTGACGAAGGGCTATGCCATCGGCTCGGCGGGCCTCGCGGCGCTGGTGCTGTTTGCGGATTACACGCATGCGCTCGACCACGCCGGCAAATCCTTGTCCTTCGACTTATCGAACCACATGGTGATCATCGGTTTGTTTATCGGTGGTCTCGTGCCTTACCTCTTCGGCTCGATGGCGATGGAGGCCGTGGGGCGCGCGGCCGGCGCGGTAGTGATCGAAGTGCGGCGCCAGTTCAAGGAGATCCCCGGGATCATGAAGGGCAAGGCCAAGCCCGAGTACGGCGTAGCGGTAGACATGCTCACCCGCGCGGCGATCAAGGAAATGATCGTGCCGTCGCTGCTTCCGGTGCTCGTGCCGATCGTGGTGGGCTTGCTGCTCGGGCCGCAGGCCCTGGGCGGTGTGCTGATGGGCTCGATCGTCACGGGGCTCTTCGTCGCGATCTCGATGACCACGGGCGGCGGCGCCTGGGACAACGCGAAGAAATACATCGAGGACGGCCACCACGGTGGCAAGGGCTCCGACGCGCACAAGGCCGCGGTGACCGGCGATACGGTCGGCGATCCCTACAAGGACACGGCGGGCCCCGCGGTCAACCCGCTCATCAAGATCATCAATATCGTTGCGTTGCTGATCGTGCCGCTGATGGTGTGACTTGGAATTCTCCCCCTCCCGCTTGCGGGAGGGGGAGGGGTGAGGGAAGGGCGGCTTCGACCGCTTTTATCTTTCTACTCGGATTTCGCCCCGGACTTGCGCACCACCTCGGCCCAGCGCACCTGTTCCTTCTTGATGTACGCGGCGAATTCGGCCGGGGTCGAGCCTGCGGCGACGGTACCGTCCTCGCGAAAGCGCGCCTGCACCTCGTCGCTCTTGAGCGCCTTGGTGATCTCCGCGGAAAGCTTGTTGACGACCGCCGCGGGCGTCTTCGCCGGCACAAGGATGCCGTACCACTGCGAGGCTTCGAAGCCCGGGTAGCCCTGCTCGGCAACCGTGGGCACCTCCGGCACCGCGGCAATGCGTTGCGTCGTACCCACCGCGACGGCGCGCAGCTTGCCTGCTTTCACGTGCGAGAGCACCACCGGGCTGCCCAGAGAAGTGGCCTGTACTTGGCCGGCGATGAGATCGGCGAGCATCGGCCCCGTTCCTTTGTAAGGCACGTGCACCATGTCAATTCCGGTCACCGTCTTGAAGTATTCGAAGGCGAGGTGGCTGACGCTGCCGTTTCCGGCCGAGCCGTGGTAGAGCCGGCCGGGCTTGGACTTGGCGAGCGCGACGAATTCCATCAGGTTGTTCGCAGCGACGCTCGGGTTCACGACATAGATGTTCGGCGAGACGGCAAGCAGCGACACTGGAGCGAAATCCTTGTCGGCGTCGTAGGGCAGGTCCCTGATCATCGCGGGATTCATGGCGAGCAGGCCGACGTGGCCCTGGAGCAGAGTGTGGCCGTCGGGCTCCGCGCGCGCGACCTCGGCCGTTGCAATGATGCCGGCGCCGCCGCCTTTGTTCTCGACGATGAATTGCCGGCCGAGATTTTCCGAGAGCTTGTGCGCCAGCGAGCGCGCAACGATCTCGGAGGTGCCGCCCGGCCCTTGCGGCACCACCAGGCGCACGACCTTGCTCGGATAAGTTTGTGCCTGCGTGGGAAATGAAAAAGCGAGAGCAGCTAGGAGCATAGCGATGGCGCGCATGGATATCCTCACTGGAGAGTGTCTTGTTATCGGGCCCGACCTCTTACGTTTGAAACCGCTTACTATGCCTTTGATCATCGGTCTGTTTATCGAGGGGCCCGCCGCGCAGCGCGTTCACGTCCGAATTGCCGGTATAGAAATTCCGTCACGACTTGCCCGACGTCTGGCGCAAGGCAATCGAAGGTCTGTAGTTCGTTCCTTGCGCGCAGCCAGGTGAGCTGGCGCTTGGCGAGCTGGCGCGTCGCAAATACTCCGCGATTGAGCAACTCGTCGCGATCGATTTCCCCCTCGAGAAACTGCCACGCCTGCCTATACCCAACGCACCGCATCGAAGGGTGGTCCGGCCGCAGCACGCAGCGTTTTCGCAACGCGCGCACCTCCTCGACCAGCCCGCGCTCGAGCATCGCGTCGAAACGCGCTTCGATGCGCCGATGCAGCGCGCCGCGATCGGAGGGTACGAGCGCGAGCTCGATGAGGCGGAAGGGAAGGGCGGCGCGCTTTCTGCGCCCGAGCAGCTGCGACATCGGCTCGCCGCTCACCCGAAAGACTTCGAGCGCCCGCTGGATGCGCTGCGCGTCGTTGGGCTTGAGCCGCGCCGCGGTGTCCGGATCGATTCTGGCAAGTTCGGCGTGAAGCGCCGGCCAACCGCGCGCCGCGGCCTCCGCGTCGATGCGCCTGCGCACCTCGGTGTCGGACTCCGGCAGCTCGGAGAGGCCTTCGCGCAACGCCTTGAAATACAACATGGTGCCGCCGACGAGCAAGGGGATGCGCTTGCGCGCCGCAACGTCTTGCACGAGGCGTAGCGCGTCGTCGCGGAATCGGGCGGCCGAATACGCATCGGTCGGATCGATGATGTCGATCAGGTGGTGCGGTACCGTCCGGCGCTCCGGGAGCGAGGGCTTCGCCGTGCCGATGTCCATGCCGCGGTAAATCTGCGCCGAATCGACGCTGACGATTTCGATTGGAAACGCTTGCGCGAGCGCGAGCGCGAGCCGGGACTTGCCGCTTGCTGTCGGGCCCATGAGCAGGATCGCCGGAGGCAGGGCCGTGCCGGGCATGGAGTTACCGGCCGCGCATGAAAAGCTTGTCTAGATCGGCAAGGCTCATTTGATACCAGGTCGGGCGGCCGTGGTTGCACTGGCCGGAGCGCTCGGTCTCTTCCATCTCGCGGAGCAGGGCGTTCATCTCCGCAATCGTCAGCGCCCTGTGGGCGCGCACCGCGCCGTGGCACGCCATGGTTCCCAGCAGCTCGTCGCGGCGCTCCGTCAGCACGCGGCTCGCCCCGTATTCGCGGATGTCCCGCAACACCGCCCGCGCAAGCTCCGGTGCGTCGGCGTCGGCCAGCATGGCCGGGACTGCGCGCACCGCCAGTGCGAACGGTGAAATAGCTGCCACGTCGAAGCCAAGCAGATTGAGCGTTGTGCCATGCTCCTCGACCGTGGCGACATCGAGCCGGTCGGCATGAAAAGTGGACGGGATGAGCAGCTTCTGCGTGTTCATCGCGCGCGAATCGAGCGCGGCCTTGAGCCTTTCGTAGAGGATGCGCTCGTGCGCGGCGTGCATGTCGACGAGAATCAGGCCGTCTCGGTTCTGGGCGAGGACATAGATGCCGTGCAGCTGTGCGATCGCGAAGCCGAGCGGCGGCGTCTCGGCCGTGCTCGAATCGTCGCCCGAACCTTTCTGTGCCGCGGATTGCGTGGCCGCGCGCGCGTCGGCGAACATCGCGGTGTAGCTCGCGACAGGCTGAGCGAGACCCAGTGAGGTCTGCCCGACATGCCGCTGGACGGATTGCGCCAGGGCGACCGGCGCCGCGATGGGAGCCGGGGTCTCCGCCGCCGTGCCGGAGAGGCCTTTTGCGACCGCGTGGAACACGAACTGATGTACGGCTCGTGGGTCACGGAAGCGGACTTCGATCTTGGCCGGATGGACATTCACGTCCACTCCGAGCGGATCGATCTCGAGGAACAACACGTAGGCGGGATGACGCTCACCGTGAAGGACATCGCGGTACGCTTCGCGCAATGCATGCGAGATCAGCTTGTCCCGAACGAACCGGCCGTTTACGTAGACGAACTGGATGTCGCGCGAGGCCCGGGTGAAAGCCGGAGAACCTGCAAAGCCGTAGAGCCTTATGGCGCCGCCGTCCGCTTCTATCGGACGCATCGACCGGGCGAACTCCGGACCGAGCATCCCCCCGACCCGGTGGTCCGGACCGGAAGGCGCGAGCCGTGTCACGACACGGCCGTTGTGCCTCAAGGTAAAGGTGACGTCGTGGTGCGACAAGGCGGCGCGAATGAACGCGTCTACGCAGTGAGCGAGCTCCGTAGCGCCGCTCTTCAGGAATTTGCGCCGCGCCGGCGTGTTGTAGTAGAGGTCGTTGACTTCGACGGTCGTCCCGATCGGGTGCGCCGCGGGCTGAACGGCCCCGATGCTCCCACCTTCCACACCGATGGAAAAAGCGCTGGCCGCTCCCGCCGTCCTGCTTGAAAGTGCGACCCGCGCGACCGAGGCGATGCTCGCGAGCGCCTCGCCGCGAAAGCCGAGCGAGCGGACTTGCTCGAGGTCGTGCAGGGAGGCGATCTTGCTGGTCGCGTGCCGCGCAAATGCCATCGGCAGATCCCCGCTTTCGATGCCGGCGCCGTCGTCGGCGACGCGAATCTGCTTGATGCCGCCTTCGGCGAGCGCAACGCCGATATCGGTCGCGCCCGCATCGAGGCTGTTTTCGAGGAGCTCCTTCAGCACCGACGCCGGCCGATCGACTACTTCCCCGGCCGCGATCTGGCTGATGAGCGTTTCGGGCAGGGGGCGGATGGCGGTCACGTTTGCGATCTTCCAAGGGAAGCCGATTGAACGGCGCTCGAGCGTCCGCTTCCAATCGGCCTGCGGCTCAAATTATATGTCGCGGTAGAATGCCGCGGTGGAGCTCCTGCTTTCCGGCTGGGACCTGCTGGTTCATCTCGACAGCCATCTTGCAACACTGCTTCAGCAACACGGCGCCTGGGTTTACCTGCTGCTCTTCGTCATCATTTTTTGCGAGACTGGCCTGGTGGTGACGCCCTTCCTTCCCGGAGACTCCTTGCTTTTCATCGCCGGTGCGCTTGCGGCCGGCGGTGGCATCGACGTGCACCTGCTTGTCCTGCTGCTGGTCGCCGCGGCGGCGCTCGGCAACACCGTGAACTACTCGATCGGCCGCTTCATCGGCCCGAAAGTCTTTCATTGGGAGGAATCACGGTTCTTCAATCGAAGGGCGCTGGACCGCGCCCACGCCTTCTATGAGAAGCACGGCGGCAAGACCATCGTCATCACCCGTTTCGTGCCCATCCTGAGGACTTTCGCCCCGTTCATCGCCGGCATCGCGCGCATGACTTACTTGAACTTTACCGCTTACAACCTGGCCGGCGCGCTTGCATGGGTGCTGTCGCTGCTGTACGCTGGTTACTGGTTCGGCAACGTGCCCTTCGTGAAGCAGAACCTCACTTGGGTGATCCTCGGCATCATCGCAATTTCGCTTTTACCGCTCGCGTTCGAGTACCTGCGGCACCGGCTGGACAAGGCAAAAGCCTGAACGCGGCCCGCCGGGGATCAGCGCATCGCCGCTAGGGTCGATCGGGAAAGCGGGGGATTTTTCGCGACATATCCCTTGATGCCGTGGAGGATGGCGATCGCGATTTTTTCCTGGTAGGCCGTGTCGTTCAAACGCCGCTCCTCGTCGGGATTGCTGATGAAGGCCGTTTCGACGAGGATAGACGGGATGTCGGGCGCCTTCAGCACCGCAAAGCCTGCCTGCTCGACGTTGCCCTTGTGCAGGAAATTCACCCCGCCCAATTCGCCCAGCACGGCCCGGCCGAGCTTGAGACTATCGTTGATTTGCGCGGTCAAGCTCAAGTCGGCGATGGTCATATCGAGATACCGGTCCCTCCGACCGAGATTGACCCCGCCGATCAGATCGGCCTTGTTTTCGCGCTTGGCCAGCCATTGGGCGGCCGTACTCGTCGCGCCGCGTTCGGACAACGCGAACACGGACGAGCCGCGAACGTGAGGCTTGATGAAGGCGTCGGCGTGGATCGATACGAATAAATCGGCCTTCACCCGCTTCGCCTTCTCGACGCGGCCCTCAAGCGGGATGAAGAAGTCGCCGTCCCGGGTGAGCAGCGCACGCATGTTGGGCTCGACATCGATCAAGGTCTTCAATTTGCGCGCGATCGTCAAAGTGACGTTCTTCTCGTAGGTCCCACGACGCCCTCGGGCGCCCGGATCCTCCCCGCCGTGCCCGGCGTCGACCGCGATCGTGACGAGACGATTGACGACGGGTCCGGCCGGGTCCTTCGCCGACTGCGGTTGCTTGTTATTCGGCCCGGCTTCGCGTTTTTGCTCCGCTGGCGCTGCGTCGGCAGATTTCCCGAAATCTTGCCCCATCTTCAGCTCGGGTTTTTGCAACAGCGCCAGTATCGGGTCCAGGGGTTCGATCGGATAGATATCCAGCACCAGGCGGTGTCCGTAGTCGCCGATCGGCGCGAGCGTAAAAATCTGCGGCTTGACCTCAGTTTTGAGGTCGAGCACGACTCGGACCACGCCGGGCTTGAAGCGCCCGACGCGCAGATTGCCGATGTAGGGGTCACTCGGTGAGACTTTGCCGGCGAATCCTTGCTGCACGCTTGGAAAATCGACGTCGTCGAGGTCGAGCGCCAGCCGCTCCGGGTTTCTGAGGAGGATCAGGCGGTGCCGCAGTGGTTCGCCCGATTCCACCGTCACGCGCGTGTAGTCCGGCGCCGGCCAGACACGGATCGCCCGTATGGGTTCGGCGGACGGTTCTGCGGCAAGGGGCGAATCCGAAAGGATCAGAACAGCGACGAGCGCGGAGCACCCCAGCGCGCACGCGGTCAGCCGTTTTGGGATTTCGCTAAGCACCGCTCTCCCGCTGCGTTGTGGGCTTTGACGCTGATTTCCCTCCCCGCGCCTGCGTAGGCCAAAGCAAGATCGAGGTCCGGCCGAGGAAGGGCATTGCCGGCCCGCTCGGGCCATTCCACCAGGCAGACTCCTTCGCCGCGGAAGTAGGCGGCCAGCCCTGCATCTTCAAACTCCTGAGCATCGAGGAATCGATAAAAATCAAAGTGGTACAAGTTTAATCTAGAAACCATATAAAGTTCAACCAGGGTGTAGCTAGGGCTCTTCACGGTATCTTTAACGCCCAGCGCTCGCAACAAGCCACGAATAAGAGTGGTTTTCCCGCTGCCGAGGTCGCCCCGCAGGTAAATCCGCATGCCGGGGCCGATACCGGCGGCCAGCTTTGCCCCGAAGGTTGCGGTTGCGCCTTCGTCCGGCAAATAGGTGGTCCAGTGCGCCTTTGCCGGCGGCTGGCTATGATCCGGAGGATGGGTCATCTGAAAGCGGTCCGGCGGGCTCGACCAATGCGGCCCGCCGATCTTGCGATGCTCGCCGCGACGATCAAATCCTGGGGGCGTGAACTGGGATTCCAGGCGGTCGGGATCGCCGACACCGACCTCTCGGCGGTCGAGCCCCGCCTCGGCGCATGGCTCGCATCGGGCTTCGCGGGCGAGCTCGATTATATGCGAAAGCACGGCGCCAAAAGAACGCGACCGGCGTCGCTCGTTCCTGGTACTTTGCGCATCATTTCCGCGCGCATGGACTATCGACCCGAAGCGGCCGACAGCGGGAGGATCCTTGCCGACGGCAGCAGGGCCTTTGTCGCACGTTATGCGCTTGGGCGCGACTATCACAAGGTGCTGCGGGGACGGCTGCGGCAGCTCGCCGAAAGGATTGCAGGCGAAATCGGTGAATTCGGTTACCGCGTGTTTACCGATTCAGCGCCGGTGATGGAAGTGGAACTGGCGCGCAAGGCGGGCCTAGGGTGGCGGGGCAAGCACACGCTGCTGATCGCGCGCGAAGCAGGCTCGTTTTTCTTTCTCGGGGACATCTACACGGATCTGCCGCTTCCTTTGGACGTTTCGGTGGAGGAGCATTGCGGCAGCTGCACCAAGTGTCTGGATGTTTGCCCTACGCGCGCCATCGTCGCACCTTATACGCTGGACGCGCGGCGCTGCATTTCCTACCTCACCATCGAGTTGAAGGGCAGCATTCCTGTCGAGCTCCGGCCGCTCATCGGCAACCGTGTCTTCGGTTGCGACGACTGCCAGCTCGTTTGCCCGTGGAACCGCTACGCGCGGCTCGCGCCGGAGCCGGATTTCCAGGTGCGCAACGGGCTCGATAGCGCCGAGCTTGTCGACCTTTTCGCGTGGACCGAAGACGAATTTCGACAGCGCATGTCCGGCAGCGCAATCCAGAGAATCGGCTACGAACGCTGGCTGCGCAATCTCGCCGTGGGACTCGGCAATGCTCCCGGGAGCGAGCGGGTGCTCGCGGCACTGCGTTCGCGGGCGCAGGATTCGTCGGCACTCGTGCGCGAGCACGTTGCATGGGCGCTCGAGCGTCATGGAGCGGGCTGATCGGTGGAGAGCGCCTTTGCGGAGGCCTCCCGGGCGGTCGCGGTCCCTTTGCTATAATGCCCCGGGCTGTCACCTCCCTTGTCCGTAGATTTACCGTCACCGACTGAAGTTTTCTCCGGCCCGGACCGAGGGCGGAAGGAGAGTATTCGTTTGCCGAGTTTTGCCGAACTGGACCTGCTGCCCGAGTTGCTGAAAGCGGTCGCGGAACAGGGGTACATCGAGCCTACGCCGATCCAGGTGCAGGCGATCCCCTTGGTGCTGCAAGGTCGCGATGTCCTGGGGGGCGCTCAGACCGGCACCGGCAAAACCGCGGGATTCGCGCTCCCGCTCCTGCAACGGCTCGCGCGGCACGCCAACACCAGCGCATCTCCCGCACGTCATCCGGTACGAGCGCTTATTCTTACCCCGACGCGGGAGCTGGCGGCGCAGGTGGAGGAGAGTGTCCGCACGTATGGAAAGTACGTCGGTCTGCGCAGCACCGTGGTGTTCGGGGGAATCGACATGAAGCCGCAGACCGCGGCCCTGCGCCAGGGCGTCGAGTTTCTGGTGGCGACTCCCGGCCGGCTGCTCGACCACGTTCAGCAGAAGGCGGTGAACCTGCAGCAAGTCGAGGCTTTTGTGCTTGACGAAGCCGACCGCATGCTCGACATGGGATTCATCCCGGACGTGCGTCGCATCATGGCGCTCCTGCCCAAGCGGCGCCAGAACCTGTTGTTTTCGGCCACCCTGTCCCAAGACATTCGCACGCTCGCCGCCTCGTTCCTAGACGACCCGGTGCTCGTGCAGGTGGCGCGGCTCAACACCGCGGCCGAGTTGGTACAGCACCTAGCGCACCCTGTACGGCGCGAGTGCAAGCGCGAGCTGCTCGCGTATCTCGTGCAGTCGCGCGATTTGCGCCAGGTACTGGTCTTCACTTCGACCCGCATCGGCGCCAATCGCCTCGCATACCAGCTCAATCGCGACGGCATTCATACCTCCGCCATCCACGGCGACAAGAGCCAGCCGGAACGCCTTCAGGCGCTCGCCGACTTCAAGTCGGGAAAGGTTCGCGTGCTGGTGGCAACCGATGTCGCCGCGCGCGGGCTTGATATCGAAGACTTGCCCCACGTCGTGAATTTCGAGCTCCCCGGCGTGCCCGAAGATTACGTCCATCGTATCGGCCGCACCGGCCGGGCTGGGGCGAGCGGTGAGGCGATCTCGCTGGTGTGCGCCGAGGAGCATGAGCGGCTCGATGCGATCGAGAAGACCATCCGGCTCAGCATTCCGAGGAAGATCGTTCCGGGATTCGAGCCCGATCTGAGTGTCGCGCCCTCGATGATGAGCAGGTCAACCAGCCGACGTGACCCGGCGGCGCGGGAGCGCCGCCCGCGTCAAGGCGATCGGGAGCGCGACCGATTGACCCGAACAGCTCAAGGCCAGAAGACTGTCGACCCGATTTTCAGCTCTCCCTACAAGCCGGCTCTTGCGGCATCGGTTGCGGCCGGGCCAGCGCCTGCTCAGCGGGCACCGCGCCAAGTCGCAGCGCTGCTCTGCGGCCTGCCCAAGAACAAGTAGGCGCTTCTAGTTTTTTGCCCGGAACGGGCTCCGTTCGTTGAGCTCGTCCACGTAGCGCTCGATTCCCTCCGACTCCCGCACAAGGAACTTTTCCACCGCGCCCGCGAACTCCGGATGGCGTAACCAGTGCGCAGACCACGTGGGGTTCGGCATGAAGCCACGCGCGAGCTTGTGTTCGCCCTGCGCGCCTCCCTCGAAGACCCGGATGCCCCTTTCCATGCAGAAATCCAGCGCCTGGTAATAGCAGACTTCGAAATGCAGCAGCGGGACGTGGCCGACCGAACCCCAGTAACGGCCGTACAGCACTTCCGGCGAGAAAATATTGAGGGCGCTCGCGATCGGTTTTCCGTCGAGCTCGGCAAGTACCATGAGGAGGTGTTCGGGCAGCGTCCTGCCGAGCCGCCGGAAGAACTCCAGGTTCAGATAAGGGGTCGAGAGATGCGCTCGGTAAGTGCTGTTGTAGCAGCGCGTGAAAAAGGTCCAGTGCTCGTCGCGGATTTCGGTTCCGACCAGCCGTCGCAGGTGCACGCCTGCTTCCTGCACCCGTCGTCTCTCCTGTCGGATTTTCTTGCGCTTCGCGGCAGCGAGGTCGGACAGAAAGTCGTCGAAATTCGCGTAGCCACGGTTTTCCCAATGAAACTGGACTGAGCGGCGCAGCATCATTCCCGCCGTCTCCATCTCGCGCGCTTCGGGTTCGGTGGGAAACAGCACGTGTAGCGACGAAACTTCGAGCGAGAGCCGCAGCGCGGCACGAACGAGGAGCGCGCGGGTCTCGCCGTCGCGCGCAAGCAGACGGGGTCCGGTGACCGGCGAAAACGGGATTGCGCCGAGCAGTTTGGGATAGTACGAAAGCCCATGACGGTGATAGGCATCGGCCCATGCCCAGTCGAAGACGTACTCGCCGTAGGAATGCGACTTGGCGTAGCCCTGCCACAGCGTTAGATAGCAAGGCGACCAGCCCGTGCTCTCGCAGGCACAACCCGTCTCATGAAGCGCATGGAGAAATTCGTGCCGCAGGAAGGGATGCCCTGCGGCAAGCGCATTCCACGCTCGCGGCTCGACGGCTCGGAGCGTATCGATGACCTTGACCGAGGGCGTGTCTTCCTTCAATCGACCCGGTCCGAGGTGGCGCTCACGGTTGCCGATTATAGAGCCGTCCCGGCGCGGGAGCTCATCCCTCGATGGTAAACTTGCCGGATGGCGAGCATCGTCAAGATCGCGATTGCCCAGATCAATTGTGTCGTCGGCGACCTCGCCGGCAATACCAACAAGATCCTCGGATACTGCGAACGTGCGCGCACTGCCGGTGCGGACTTGATGCTTACCCCGGAGCTCGCGCTGTGCGGCTATCCCCCTGAGGACCTTCTGTTACGCGGGGGTTTCTATCGCGACTGCAACGCGGCGCTCGAGCGCCTGGCGCGCGAGGTGCGCGGCATCACGCTCGTCGTCGGGCATCCGCATGAAGATCAGGGGAAACGTCACAACGCCGCGTCCGTCGTAAAGGACGGGCGGATCGTGGGCACCTATTACAAGCACGTCCTGCCGAACTACACCGTGTTCGACGAGGAACGCTACTTCGTGCCCGGCGACCTTCCGTGCGTCTTTCAAGTGGGAGAAACCCGCTTCGGCGTAAACATCTGCGAAGACACGTGGGGGCCGCAGGGACCGCTTACGATCCGGCCGGATGCCGTCAGCATCGGCATCAACATTTGCGCGGACGCCTGGGGGGCGAAGGCGCCGCAGGCGGCCCGCGAGGCGGGCGCGCAGGTTCTGCTCGTGCTGAACGCCTCGCCTTATCACATGCGCAAGCAAGAGTCCCGCTATGACGTGATGCGCGAGCGAGTGACCGAGACGGGCATGGCGCTCGTCTACGCCAACCTGGTGGGGGGGCAGGACGAGCTGGTGTTCGACGGCGCCTCGTTTGCGCTCGACCGGCGAGGGGAGGTGGCATGCCAGCTCCCGGTTTTCGAGGAGGCGCTGGAGTTCGTTACGGTGGTCGATGGCGAACCGCAACGAGGCGGGATTGCACGACAGGCACCGCTCGAATCCGAGGTCTACAAGGCGCTTTGCCTCGGGGTACGCGACTACGTCATGAAGAACGAATTTCCGGGAGCGCTAGTCGGCCTTTCAGGCGGGGTCGACTCGGCGTTGACACTGTGCGTCGCTCGCGATGCGCTCGGATCGCAGCGGGTGCGCGCGGTCATGATGCCTTCGCAGTATACCTCCCGAATGAGCCTCGAAGACTCACGCGAGCTCGCCAAGAATCTCGGGGTGCGCTACGACGAGATCCCCATTGGCCCCGCATTCGACGCTTTTCTTGCTTTGCTGGCGAAGGAGTTTGCGCGCCTTCCAGTGGACGCAACAGAGGAGAATCTTCAGGCGCGAATCCGCGGTACTTTGCTGATGGCTTTGTCGAACAAATTCGGAGCGATCGTGCTGACCACCGGCAATAAGTCGGAGATGGCGGTCGGCTACGCGACCCTGTATGGAGACATGGCCGGTGGTTTTGCCGTGATCAAGGACATTCTCAAGACGCTGGTATACCGCTTATGTCGGCATCGGAACGGCATCGGGCGTGTTATTCCGGAACGTATCCTGACCCGCGCGCCCTCGGCAGAACTGAGGCCGAACCAGACCGACCAAGACAGTCTCCCTCCCTATGATGTTCTCGATGCCATCATTTCCGCTTACATGGAGA
>WNFY01000402.1_pt1 | contig 64077 bp, 56 predicted proteins | sample 5400091 | NCBI WGS metagenome assembly WNFY01 (sample SAMN13153364, study PRJNA577476) | soil metagenome | isolation source: 60 cm soil or saprolite under grassland replicate 1 | place: USA:California | collected 2016-06-15
AATGAATATTCCATTCGCTGGCAAAACGTGTTTGCAGCCGTGACTGTCCTTTATTGTGAATGATGTAGCGCACGATCAACCGTTCTTCGCCAAAAGGCACGAAGAGCGTCTTCTCAAGTTGTACTGGGAGGGGTCCCAGTGCACCCGGACGTTTTACCTGGCCAGCGCGCGTCATTGTAACGGTGATACCGTTGGCATCCTGCTGGACGTCTGTCGCGTAGGGAAGTTCAACAAAGGTTCCCTGTTCTTCGTGTCGACCCTGCGCGAAGTGCTCCAACGTAACAGCGGGAGCGAAAAAATGATCGACCAGGCTGCTGCGGCGATAGCGATCAATGACGAGGTGCCTATCGAGGTCTGGCTCTTTCGTTCGGACAGCGCTATGAGGTGAGATAGGTTCAGCACTGTCGCGGGTATTTTGAGGCTTTATGGGCGCTTCATGCTGGCGACGTTCCTGCTCAAATTGGCGCAGCGTCTCATGATAACTTTCCTGGTGACGTGTCATGACAGAGAGCAAGTTATGCATACTTCTACGCATATCCCACTCAAAAAGCGAGCCGCCGCGATGCGGATCGATATAGAGATTTTGCAGGTCACCCTCAACAAGCAGTTCATCCTGGCTATCACGGTCAAAGTCGGTATACTCGTAGTATTGCCAATGGTCAGCGCCGTGACGCGTGCGATCGGCGGCGTTTTCAGCTTTAATCAGATGATGGTAGATCGCAGAACGTACATGCCCCATATAAATGCCTCCAAAGAGGCCATGCCAGTAGGTATCGTTGGCCTGAGCTTTCCACAACTGTACCAGACCTGTTTCAGGGGTAGCGCCCGCATCATACACTTTATGATGGACGCGCAACATTTTCTTATGTTGATTGTTTATCTCATGGTAGCGTACCAGGAAGTTGCGCCAGAAGCCTCCGCGCATAAATTGGAGGATATCGTCGCGTTTTTCTTTTTCTATCTGGTGCAGGAGTTTGCCAAAGATATAGGACTTTTGCGGCGGAAGTGCCCACTCTGTCATTTCGATATATGAGGATGTTGGGATGTAGATACGTCCCAGTGCGGGATAATTTCGCGCGTATTCACCTAGAGGCGTTGTGTGAAGCCAGTCGGTGTTTTGCTCAAGCGCAGTGAAAAACTCTTCGATCCATCCTGAGCGACCTTCTGACCCCCAACAATATGGGCCGGTCTCCGGCCAGCTACCAAACTTCTCACCATCGTCGCCCATTACTATGATGCGCCTTCCATCAGGTGTTGCCAGAGAGCGCATATACTCGATGCTCTCTTTGACAGGTCGCCATGGGATTGTATAACGTAACGACTTACTGGTTGCAAATATTTTTAAGATGCTGCTCTGATCCTCGGTGGCATAATAGCCGTAGAGATCGTGATCTTCTAATCCAACATTCTTAAAGTGAACGTCGTCAAGAATTGTCCACTCAATGCCCGCTTCTCTGAGAAAATGAGGTAGGTCTGGTTCCCAGACTCGTTCAGCTATCCACATGCCGCTAGCTTCTGTCCCAAAATCACGTTGAATACGTTCTGTCAGACGACGTATCTGGGCCACTTTGTCTCTATCAGGAATAGAAGAAAGTATGGGTTCGTAGTAGCCGCCACTGGCTATCTCAACCTGCCCGCGTTGAACTAGCAGTGAAATACGTTCCAAGAAGGCTGGTTGTGCTTCATCCATCCAATCAAGGAGTGAACCTGTATAGTGCAACGAAAGTCGTACTTTGGGATGTCGTTCTAGCGCTTCGATCATAGGTAAATAGGCTTCCTCGTAGACTTGCTGGAAGACCCATGGGAAGTTACCAACTGGTTGGTGATTATGCAGCGCTAGACCAAAGTGGATGCTATTGGTTTGCCAAGTTGTCATGTAAATCACCTAAAATTAAAGTAGGGGTGAAGCGGTATTGGTTGTACCCAACGCTTCCTTGCCCATTTTCTTTCACTATATCGTATAGTTTGCCGTGGGTCAAGCGTAAAGCGAACACGCCTGGTTGCCTGACAGAGATAGAGTGAACAATTGTTGTTTGCGCAGTCCGTTCTCGTGTGCATTTTTTTCAGGCCTCAGAAACTATTTCCTTGTTTGCACCTATTGATATACTTATAACAGAACATCAGTAAAATACGTAATTGTTGGAGAGCAGGGAAAGGATGGCAGTTATCAAATTATTACTGGTTGATGATCATGGACCACTACGGAGTGCACTACGTGAGGGTCTACAGGCAACGGGTGTCGTACAGGTAGTCGGCGAGGCCGCCAGTGGCCGTGAGGCGGTGGCGCGGGCGCTCGAACTCGACATAGATGTCATCTTGATGGACGTGCAATTGCACGATGAAAAGGCAGGGCGCAATGCCCTGAGCGGGGTAGGGGCCGCAGTGGCAATTCGGCGTGAGCGTCCTCGTTTACCCGTCGTTTTTTATTCTATCCAGGACGATGATGAGTACTATCGCGAGTTTCGTGCCTCTGGCATACTGACCCACTACGCATATGTACGCAAGAGCAACTATTTGCTGCCCAGTATGCTGGTTCCGCTGCTGCGCGATGCCATCAGTGGGCGCAGCCTGGTTGATCCCGAAATCGAGGATAGAGTGCAGGAGGTGCGAGATCTTGATGAGCAGTCTCCTCGCGCTCTGCTAGAGCCAAACGAACTGCGCGTGGCGGAACTGCTGGCTCAAGGTATGACCAACGAGCAGATCGCGGCTCGTCTCAACCTGCACGACAAACGTGCAGTCAGCCGAACGAACGGCCGTATCTATGCCGCCTGGGGATTGAGCGAGACCGCAGTGGACGACAAAGTTGCGCGGGCAAGGGCGACACTCATCTACACGATGAACCGTATGATAATCTGGGTTGAAAATGGAGCGGCACTGGTGCAGGATCGCAGGGGAGATTGGGTACCGCTCTACGAAGAAGAATAATATGTCGCTCGTAACCTTTCTTGAACCGACACACCTTTTTCAAACCATCACGCTGGCGCTTTCCATTTTTAACCTGGTGACATTTCTCTGGTTAGCAATAACAGTCTGGCTGAATGGAGACCGACGGACCTGGATTGCGCGCCTGGGTGTTGTGGGACTGGGTTTTTCTGCATTTTTCTTCTTTCTGCAAGCGCTACTTATCGACAAACCACTCGTGCAGAATGCAGGTCTCGTTGCGCAAGACTTTTTGTGGCGCTTACTCTGGTTACCTGCGATTTGCGTGCCGTATATCTGGTTTGCTATCGGCCTACATTATGCCGCCCTCATCAATGAAAATTGGCGGAGACGGCGACCCCTGCTTCTGCTAAGTAGCGGCTTACTCGGTTGCTTCCTTTTGTTGATGCTCATTCTTCATCAATCGACGTTTACCTTTATGGGAACAATACGCTTGTTAGCCTACAGCAAGCTGTATGATGATACAAACACCGGATTGTTTTCTCCGGCTGTGCTCTTGCCGGTGCTTTTTCTGTTCTATGTCACGTTCTGTGCCATTGGACCCTGGTTTACACTGGGCCGTATTAATCGCGTCATGCGTGCCTTGTGGAGTTATAGCAAGCGTAGAATAGGGAAAAGAGGAAATGAGCATGAAGACGAAATGGACGCCGGTAAAATACCGAGTGTGCGCCAGGTGTTCTCTGGAGCTTTTTGGGATGATCCAACCGATGTAGAACTACTGCAGGAGCCTATTCTCTCGTGGCATCTCGCGCGTCCAGGTTTATTTCTAGCTGCTGTATTGATGGTTGGCCTCACAACCATCCTTGGAATCGTGGGCATCTGGTCTATAGTCGATTGGTTTGAATTTCAACACCACGGGACGCCATCGTTAGCTGTTTTGCCGCCCCTTAACGCTATCCCTTTACATTTGCTTGTTCTCGATACACTCGCCACCGGGGTTGTGGCCTTCATTATTCTGCTGGTTGGATATTCTGTTGTGCGACACGGCGTTCTTATCGAACGTCCATTAGCCAGACGAGGCTTCTTTGAGCAATGGCGGGGTATTGTAATCGTAGCGACTACCGTGGCTATTTTCATCGCGCTGCTCGTAGATTTTACGGGTAGCGATCTCGGTAGCCTGTTGCTGATCACCTCCCTTGCTACTGGCGTCTACGCAATGTTTACCTGGACCAGTTATACAGCGCATGATCGCTATATTGCGCTCCTCGGCCCTTTTATCCATAGTACAAATCTACACCACTGGCTACATACTGATCTACAAAAGACTGAACAGGGACTGGAGGACCTCTTTTTTCACCTGTGTCAGGATGTGTTAGCGGTCAAATGTGCGCGTTTGACCGTGATGGCCGGTTCGGTAAGGCGTGTTTTTAGTTATCGCTGGCCGCTCGGAGCGAAGGAACAATATATGTACCCTGCTCCTAAGTTTATCCCCAGGAATGGTTATGACAAAGCCATAGGTGGAGGAAATCGCGCGCCAGCACGAATGCGGATAACGATTGATGGACAACCAATGATCTGCTGGGTTCTACCGATATATGATGAGCTTGGCCTGGTGGCGATGCTCTACCTCGGCCCGCGCCAGGATGGAGGGGCCTTTACCGATGAAGATATGGACCTTGCACACGCCTGTGGCCAACGTATCCTTGATACGCTAGGTGATCATGAAGCTATGCAAGCGGTTGCCGCATTGTTGCGCCGCCGCATTGTCGATGTGAAGTTACTTGGGGGGCAACAGCGCCGTATACTCCACGATGATATCCTACCTGAAATGCATCTTGCTTTGTTGCGACTGGAAACGCTCCGATCGTTCTTTGATACTGAGAGAGACAGTCATCAACACAAAGAGAACCCCGCAGTTCTTCCAGAGGACGTGCTCAATGAGATCACGGGTATGATTAGTGACGCGCACCGCCGCCTGGCCTCGATGATGCGTGCAACTGTACCGAGTGCACCGTATCGGTTAGAACGCGAAGGCATGATGAATGCCATTCACACCATGCTTGATCAAGACTTTCAACAGGCATTTGATGAAGTTGAGTGGTGTGTCTCTGAAGAGACCGCAAACTGTATCGATGAAGTAACGCCACCGGCTATTGCCGAACTCATCTTTGCTGCTGTACAGGAGGCTTTGCGCAATGCCGCACGTCATGCGCGCGGTTCAGATGTGCATCGTCGTTTACGACTGACACTGAAAGCCTCGTGTGATCGTTTAGATCCACACGTGGAAATGATCGTGGCTGATGATGGAGTTGGCATAATCTCCGCAAGTAGCTCTACAACAGGCACAGGAGGAGGGCTACTCACGCACAGCGCACTTCTTGCCATTGCAGGAGGAAGCCTTACCGTAAAAAGCGCTCTCGGTGAGGGAGTGACTGTCCGTATTCTCCTGCCCGCTGAGTCGCTCCGCTAAATGTATTGTTGCTGTTTAGTGAACATAGGCGTCAAAGGTAATAGAAATATTAAAGACAAGGTTGGGAACAACGAAAAAGCACATAAGGAGCATTGTTATGATACTGATTACTGGTTCGACAGGCTATATTGGACGACACCTTGTATCTCGACTGGTTGCACAGGGAGAACGTCCTCGCTGTCTGGTGCGAGATATGAAGCGCGCAGCAGCTGTCTTGCCTGGAGATAAAGTCGAGTTGGTGCGGGGGGATACCATTAACCCCGCTTCACTGAAAGAAGCTGTGCGTGGTATTGATACCATTGTCCATGCTGCTTTTATTACTGCTGACCATAAAGAATCAGCGGGTAATCACTATGAAGATACCAATGTGCGTGGCACCGCGAACCTGATTCAAGTGGCGAAGGATGCAGGTGTCAAGCGTATCATTGAGATTAGCGGGTTGGGTACCAAAAAGGATAAGCCAGGCAGCTATATGCAGGGTCGCTATTTAGCAGAAAAAATGCTGAAAGAGAGCGGTTTAGCCTGGACGATTATCCAGCCATCGGTGCTTTTTGGGAAGGATGCCCCCTTCATCAAAGGCCTGACAGATCTTATCCGTTCCGCCCCTGTCGTGCCGCTGATTGGTGGCGGCAAGACCATGTTTCAGCCGATCTATGTCGAAGATGTTGTGACGGTAATTATGAAGGTGTTGGAAGATCCGGAACGGACAAGTGGGAAGACGTATACTATTGGTGGTCCCGCGTATTACTCTTTTAGCCAGGTGATCGACATTTTACTTGATACAATGCACAAGACGCGCATTAAAGCGCCTGCTCCCACAGCGCTGGTGTGCGTTGGCGCCTTGATGATGGAAGCAGTCTTACCGAAACCGCCGTTAACAAAAGCCGCCATGGCGCTTTTCTCCTTTGATAACACCACAGATTTACAGAGTGTTAAGCGCGATTTTGGCTTTACGCCAGTGTCTTTTACCGATTACTTGAAAGAGCATGGCGTCTAAAACCAATCCAAAATCTGCTGTGCTATAATGTGAGGGCATGAACGTCTAATAGATAGAGATCATGCCCTTGCCTTTTGTGGAGTTCGGTCTCTTGGCACTATGACTATGCAACCATAGAATTTCGCTGTCGGTTTGCTGCAATGGTGTTTCATTGGTTCCTGAGTGCTTATAGGATGGAGGAAGGCACTTGAGCGTATCACCTGATATAGCGTCAAAGGCTTTCAACGACTTACGTTCTATTGGTGAGGCGTTGATGCGTATTTCGCGCAATTTACATGAGCATACGCAGAAGTTAGAGAGGGCTGTCGAGGGTACATATGTAAGCGAGAGCAGCGATCCTCGTGTTCGTTTGCTGAGCGACTCGCTGCACTTGAGTCGACTGGCTGACCTGGAATTAGGGCGACTCAGTCAAACGCTCCAGCGTGTGTTACAACTGTTGCAGGGTCAAATGGCCAATACGGCACAACCAGTTTCTAAGAGTGTCCTTACCCCATTTGAACGAGAGCGCCAGGCTCTGAATTCGAGTATTAACACGCTCAAGCGAGAACGCAATGAGTTGGAGACCCTGTACGATATTGCACGGGTGCTGAATTCGACACTTGAGTTTGACCAGGTATTGCGCCTGGTTATGGAGCAGGTGATCCGTTTCGTCAACGCAGAGAGTGGCTTCCTCGCGTTGGTGGATCCAGTAACTAATGAGCTTGAATTTACCATCGCGCTTGATAAACAGGGACAGCCGATCGATAGAAGTGCCTACAGGAATAGCCGCAGTACAGTGAATCGCGTAGTACGAACGAGGGAGCCAATCCTGACTGATGATGCGCAGGTAGACGATGCTCTGAAGGAGCAAGAGAGTATCATGGCCTATGGCATCCGCTCAATTATGTGCGCGCCGCTGGTTGTGCGCGACCATTGTATTGGTGCGGTTTATGTTGATAGCCGTATCAATGCGAACTTGTTTGGCCCAAAACATCGCGAGCTCCTATTGGCTTTCTGTCATCAAGCGGCGATTGCCATTGATAATGCGCGTCTCTTTGCTGACCTGACCAGGACGATTCGCAAGGTCAACGAAGATAAGCAATATATGGACAATATCTTTTCTTCCATAGCCAATGGTGTGATCACTACTGACTCCTCAGGCATAGTCACAACTTTTAACGATGCAGCGGCGAAGATCCTGCGTATGGATCCAAAGGATGCGATAGGGAAACATCACAAGGTCGTCTTTGCTGCTAGACCACAGGTCGGTATCAGTGAAATGCTGCAAAATGCCAGGGTACAGCACGAACATGGCACGATGGTCACTAAATCGATCGATTGTGAAATACCTGGCGCAGGAGAGGTGAACTTGAACCTCTACGTCTCCGCGCTGCTGGATACACAGAACAACCACATTGGTATAGCACTTGTAATTGACGACCGCACTGAGTTGAAGCGTTCAGTGGCTCAGGGGAAAGAGGTACGACGCATATTTGAACGGTACGTTCATCCCAACGTTGTGCAACAACTCATCAAAGACCCAATGGCACTGAACCTCGGTGGGGAAACCAAGGAAATTTCTGTTGTTTTTGCGGACATACGAGGATACACCCGGCTAAGCGAGAGTATGGCTCCTGAACAAATGATGAACCTGCTAAACAGTTATCTTGGCATCATGGTTGAGGAGATCTGGCACGAGGAAGGAACCGTGACGGCCTTTATAGGCGATGCCTTGATGGCTATTTTTAATGCGCCGCTGCCCCAGGGCGATCATGCTTTACGAGCAGTGCGCGCTGCCTGGAATATGAGAAAAGCAGTGCAGAATTATCAGCAGGATCATCCTCAGGAGCTCCCTTTGGCCTTTGGTTTAGGCGTGAACACAGGTCTAGGAGTTGTCGGCAATCTTGGTTCAACCGGTCGCATGCAGAACTATACAGCGATTGGAGATGTGGTGAATGTGGCCGCACGCCTGCAATCAAACGCTTCTGATAATAATATCCTGTTAAATCACTCGACGTTCGTCCAGGTGCGCCAGCATGTGATGGCTTCCCGCCTGGCGCCTTTACAGGTGAAAAATAAGTCGGCTCCATTGGAAGTGTGGGCATTGTTGGGATTAGTCTGACGATCCAATCGATCGCTACTCACAACTTCTTCCGCAATACAAATCCCATCTGCTGAAGACGTACGAAACCGAACCACTCGTATAGTCTATGTGCGTGAATATTCTCTTCCTGCGTATTGAGCATAATGCGTGACACGCGAGCCTTCTCAAAAAAGCGTATTGCTTCTGCCATAAGACGAATACCCATTCCTTGTCCGCTCGCGGATGGATGGACGGCGATACGTACAAGGTAGCCATATTCACCATCTAGAGCATTGAACTGGTAGCCAATGACCTTGCCGTTGAGCTCCGCAACGACGAAATAGGGATGTGTAGCAGCAATGTCAAGTAACGAGACCTCATCGTAGCGCCATAGCTCTTCGAAGCAAGCTTCATCGATAGTGAGGAGGGTAGGTATATCGCGTTCTTCGACGGGACGGATAGTGACTTCCTGATTCCCCAGCGATGGGATGCGATAGTCAAACTTATCGTAGGAGTAGAGCGAGCAGAAGGGGATGAAACCACGCGTGAGCAGCACGTCATGCAGCCAATCGTGCTGCTCGTCATTACCAGAGTAATGGAGATAGCGCACCCGCCTTGCGATCAAGAGCGGCGTCAGGTGACGAAGGAGATCATCCAGGAGTTTCAGATAGGATTTACTTTCCGTCCAACTGACGCAGAATCCACCGATCCATGCCGAGGGGGTATAGGCTGTTTGGGTAAGGATGAAGCCTCGTAGTGAAGAGCCATGAAACGAGCCTAGAGCCGGGTAATGTGAGAGGAGCATTGGGAGTTCCTCAGGCGTAAAGCGCTGATAGACGTATTCAGAAGTTTGGAGTAATCGCCTGATTTGAGGTATATTATCACCCGTTAATGGGCGTATTTCTTCTATACTTCGCGTGAGTATTCTTCTTAATCCCACCTACGTATCGGGTCCTTTAACTTCACGGCGTAAACGTTCGATATCGGGTTTCGGCGCGTTACGCATTCTATAGCCCGTCAATTTATGAAGTCGCCGCAACTCAGCTACCAATACCTCTGCATTGATGTGGAAGTCCAGCTCTGCATCTGGCCCGGCACCGAGACTGTCTACTGCTGCATCGTCTCCCAGGAGCAAATTGATACAGGTGGCAACACAAGCTCCCATGACATCCAGGTTATATCCACCCTCTTGCACGATTATTAGGCGGCCATGACAAAGTGTTTGTGCCAGATCGATAACCATTCTAGTCAGTTGTGCGTAACCAGCCGTGGAGAGATTCATCTGACCAAGTGGGTCATTCCAATGGGCATCGAATCCAGCAGAGACAAGGATCAATTGTGGGTCAAAACGGTCGGCAGCGTGTGCCATAACTTGCCGGAAGATAGGCTCGTAAACCTCATATCCGGCTGTCGCAGGTAGCGGTACATTAATAGTTGTACCCAGCCCCGTTCCTTCCCCACGTTCGTCGGAGTGACCTGTGCCTGGATAGAATGGTGCTTGATGTATCGAAAAATAGAGCACACGCGGATCAGCATAAAAAATATCCTGTATGCCATTGCCGTGGTGTACATCATAGTCAATAATCATTACCCGTTCCAGCCCATGATGATCAAGCGCATATTGTGCAGCAATGGCTACATTATTGAAGAGGCAGAAACCCATTGCTTCATCTGGTAGAGCATGATGGCCTGGTGGGCGTACAAGGCAGTAAGCATTGTCAACCTCGCCATGCAAAATGGCATCAATAGCGGTCAACGGCGCACCAGCAGCCTTGATTGCCGCAGCATACGATTGCGCCGAAACGTAGGTATCTGTAGCAAAAAAACGCGTCCTGGCACCTCCTCGTTGCTCTTCCCAGGCTACATCGTCGGCAGCAGCCTTTACCTGCTGAATGTATGCGCGGTCATGAACCAGAGCCAGTTCATCTTCAGTAGCAGCGCGTGGTGGAATCTGGATCAACCCATCTCGTTTCAGCCAACCCAGGGCCTCCAGGACTTTGATCGCCATCTCAAGGCGTTGGGGCCTCTCCGGGTGTTGTGGAGGGGTGAGGTGCTCTAAAAAAATTGGATCGTAGATCAGCGCGGTGGTCATGTTTTTCCTTTGTGTATCATTTTCCAGGGAGGCGCCCGAGACGCAGCATCCCTGGAAAATGATAGAATTATAACTTTGCCAGGGCTTTCTTGACCAGGTCAGGGATCTCAAAGATAGTATCAGCAACAGGTACATGCGCGGCCTGAAGTGCAGCAACCTTTCCCTGGGCCGTACCGGTATTGCCGGAGATGATTGCTCCAGCGTGTCCCATACGCTTGCCTGGAGGGGCAGTACGTCCTGAGACGAATGCCACGACGGGTTTTCTCATTGTTTTGATGAACTCGGCAGCATCTTCTTCGTCACTGCCACCGATTTCACCGCACATCACAACAACATGCGTTCCCGGGTCGTCCTCGAAGAGCTTCAGGTAGTCCACAAAGGTCGATCCAATAATCGGGTCTCCGCCAATGCCTATGCAGGTAGATTGTCCAATTCCAGCTTCGGTGAGTAATGCGACAACTTCGTATGTCAGTGTGCCAGAGCGTGAGATGAATCCGACGGGGCCGGGTTTAAAGATCTGGTAAGGGATGATGCCGATCTTGCCATGTCCGGGGGTACACATGCCAGGACAGTTAGGGCCGATCAGTTGCGCTCCATATTCTCGTACAACCAGCATAGCGCGGGTCATATCGATCACGGGAATGCCCTCGGTGATGCAAACGATCAAGCCAATTCCTGCGCTAGCTGCCTCCATGATCGCATCGGCGGCGCCTGGGGGAGGCACGAATATACAACTAGCCCCTGCGTCCGTCGCTGCTTTTGCCTCGCGAACAGTATCAAAGACTGGAACGCCTTCTGTCGTCGTCCCGCCCTTGCCAGGAGTTACGCCGCCAACGATCTTTGTACCAGCGGCTTTCATATTGCGTGTGTGAAACTGTCCTTCCCGTCCTGTGATGCCCTGCACAATCACCCGCGTCGAACTGTCTAACAAAATACTCATAATTCGTTGTTTCCCTCTAAGTGATTAGCCGATCGCGGCGACGATCTTTTGAGCCGCCTCACGCATATCTTTACCCCAATCAAGCCCGGCATCTTTTAACATTGCTTTTCCTTCATCCGAGCCTGTGCCCGACAAACGGACAACGATGGGCATACCCTTTGGAAGTTCGGCCTGGGCCATGATCACGCCCTTTGCGACTTCTTCGCCGCGTGTGATGCCACCGAAGATATTGACCAGGATACCCTTAACCTGTGGATCGCGCGCCACAAAGGATAAGGCATTATACATCATCTCAGCCTTGGCCCCACCACCGATGTCGAGGAAATTGGCGGGTTTGCCACCAACGCGGGCAACCATATCGAGCGTGGTCATGACGAGTCCCGCACCATTGCCAATAATACCGATGTTGCCATCGAGTTTGACATAAGTCAATCCTGCCTGCTTGGCCTCGTACTCCAGTGGATTCGACTCTTCCGACTCTGCCCACGAAGCAAACTCTTTCTGGCGGAAGAGGCCATTGTCGTCGATGAGAATTTTAGCGTCGGCTGCCTGTACCTGTCCCTCAGCGGTCAGTACAAGCGGATTGATTTCAGCCAGGCTGGCGTCACTCTCAATAAAGGCTTTGGCAAGAGCAGTGAGGATAGCTCCTCCTTTGCCAATCACCTGGTGGGGAAGTCCAGCACGTGCCAGGATATCGCGCGCTTCAAAGGGACGGAGCCCCCATCGCATATCGATGGGCTGTTTTATAATCTTCTCGGGGGTTTTTGCGGCTACCTCTTCTATATCGATGCCACCCTCTTTTGAAACCATAACAACGGGAGCCTGTGACGTGCGATCCAGGATGATACCCAGGTAGTATTCCTCTTGAATATTTATTTTGGAAACGACGAGCACTTTTTCGACTGTCAGCCCTTTAATATCCATGCCCAGTACTTTTGCTGCGGCTGCGCGTGCCTGTTCTGGCGTTTCGCCAAACTGGATGCCACCTGCTTTGCCCCGCCCACCAACGTAAACCTGGGCTTTAATGACGACTGGCCCACCTAGTTCACGAGCAATTGTTTCAGCCTTCTCTGGCGTATGCGCTACATGTCCTGGCTGAATGGGGACTCCATAGCGTGCCAGAATATCTTTGGCTTGATATTCATGGATTTTCACTAAAAATACTCTCCTTGCGACAGAAACTGTACGCCTCTAGCGGGTGAGAAAATCTGCTTGTTAACTGAAATCATGCTAACACCATACTCACGGGGTGTCAAGAATGAAAGTGAATAAAGCGTGAGAGCAAAAGTATGAATGTACATATCTGAATACCTGAGGGCTATTAAGTCTTGTCAAAACTTGATACAATAGAGACGGGGAAATGATATCTACGATAAGGAGGGCATGTTTATGGTAAAAAAGTTACCAACAATTTCGGCCCCACCAGGGTTTCAGGAGAAAACGCCTGTGCTTCAAGGTACGAATTTACGGACCCCCCCCAGACCCCCACGACAATGGCTATTGTTCAGCAGCCTGTTAATTCTGGGGGTAATTGTTCTCGGTTACGTCAGCAATAGCACATTGGGATGGCTAAAAAATGTTACATTTTCTCTCAATCCCGCTCCTACACCAGTTCCAACGCATACCTTCGATGTTCAGCGGACTGCAACGTACGCCGGCTTAGATTTTTCTGTACTCAATGTACAATATGCCACCTCTTTTGCAGATGACGGCATTCGATCTGGCCCAACTATAGTGCGTTTGAATATGAAAGTGACAAACAAGACTACTGACCAGATTAGTATCATCTATTATGATATTGCTCGCCTGATTGCTCCAAATCTTGATCCAATGAGCCCTACAAATGTATCTCTCTCCGTTGGACCCAAACCGGGGACAAGCGAAACTGGTTGGATCGACTTTACTGCCCCTGCTGGGCTGCAGCTTGGGCAGCTTGGCACATTGAAACTACAGCTTGGCTCTTCGATGCTTGGCGAATACCTGGCGACCATACCATTTACGGGAAATTTCAATCCTGGCATCTATAATGATAGATCGTCATCGCAATCTCTCGATATTTATTATTACTTTCCCTATTACGCTCCGCTATTGCTCATCTATCACCTTTCGAGGGTTGACATTCGTTACTCCTATCACGGTACCCAGGCCAAAGCTGGGCAGCAATATTATGTTTTGAACTTCAGCGTTACTAATCCCAACGGGGTTAAGGTGTCGCCGGGCTTTGGCTATGACTATGTGCGGCTCATCTATTTCGGCGGCTCTCCTCACCCACCAGTTGACAACACCCTGCCGTATAGCTTTAATGCTGGAGCGAGAGACGTAAAAGGGGTAGAGGCGTTTTTAGGCCCGGCAGGTATAAGATCAATTACCATTGACTTCCTGAGACAATATACCAGCGCAGGGACCGAATATACAGTTTCGATTTAGATACAGCATTTTTTAGGTGAGAAAAGAAGTGCAGCCACTGTCTCTGAGGCAGTGACTGCACTTCTTTTCTCACCTGACTGGTTAGATGCTCTACGGATGAAAAAAGAACGAGCAGTTATTGATAGATAAAAGCGAGCACTTCGTCGCGCTTTTGCTCCATTAACTCGCGGCTGTTCGCCTCAAGGTTTAAACGAAGTAGTGGTTCTGTATTCGAAGGACGCACATTAAACCACCAGTCTCCGAAATCAAGGGTTATCCCATCTAAATGATCGACGGACTGCGCTTCTTTGCCGAAGTGCTCCTCTAACGCGTGAAGTTTACTCTCCACGTCAGAGACTTTACTATTAATTTCACCGCTACGTATGCCATGATCGAGTGGCTTGAGCAGTTCGGAGAGCGGCTTGTTCTCAACCGAGACAAGCTCGAGCATAATGAGAAAAGCGATTAAGCCCGAGTCAGCGAACCAGTTGTCGCGGAAATAGAAATGACCGGAGTGTTCTCCGCCAAAAACGGCATTGTACTGGCGCATCTCAGCTTTGATATACGAGTGTCCCACGCGTGTGCGTACAGCCCTGCCACCTGATTTGTTAATGAGCTCTGGCACGCTCTTAGAGACGATCAGGTTATAGAGGATCGTTGAACCTGGAGACTTGTGAAGAAGGCTGTTAGACACGGCAGCTATCACCATAGAGCCGTCTACCAGGTTGCCATGTTCATCGACAGGAAACATGCGGTCGGCATCCCCATCGAAGGCAGCACCCAGGTTGGCCCCTACTTCTCGTACCTTCTTTTGCACATCCACCATGTTTTCAGGCTCGATGGGGCTGGCGGGATGATTGGGGAAGTTGCCGTCTAATTCAAAATAGAGTGGGACAAGCTCGCAGGGGAGATGCTGGAAGACTTTCGGCATGATCATGCCGGCCATACCATTGCCCGCGTCGATGACTACTTTAAGGGGCCTGATCCTGGATACATCGATAAACGAGAGCGCGTGCTTGACATAATCATCAGTGATATCGCGTTTGATCACCTGGCCCTGGGTGGATGGTTCGGTAAACATTCCACTCACAGCCAGGTCACGGATATCGCCTAGTCCTGACTCGAGGCTAATAGGAAAAGCCTGGGCGCGGCAGAATTTCATACCGTTATATTTTCCCGGGTTGTGTGATGCAGTAATCATTACCCCGGCGGAAAAGTTAAATTTCCCAACGGCAAAATAAAGACCATCGGTCGTCGTCATGCCCAGGTCGATAGCGTTAACACCCTGATCGGTAATACCACGTAATAAGGCAGCGGCCAATTGCGGTGAAGAGAGGCGCATATCGCGACCGACCGCAATCTCTGGGACTTGTAAATACTGTGCCGCTGCGCGACCTATACGATAGGCTACCTCGTCGGTTAAGGTATCGCCATAGATACCACGAATATCATAGGCATGAAAAATTTCTGGATCAACGGGTACATGAGTTGTGTTCATTATCTGGAATAATCCTTCCTCTTCTTGCGAATTTCTAAAAGTACCCAGGGTTCTCCTGAGCTACGGGGATCGTAGATCTGGCCGACCTCTACAAAGTGTGCTTTAGCGAAAGCCCGTCGTGAAGAACGATTGGCAAGGGCGGTCTCTGCGTAAATGCGTGTCAGTCCAGGTAGAGAAAAGAGGTATTGTACCAATACGCCGATTGCCTCAGGTCCGTACCCTTTGCCCCAGCGGGTTTTATCACCCAGGCCAAGCCCTATTTCTATCTGCCCAAGGCGATAGTCTATATTGAAATAGGTGATGGTACCGATGGGGATATGCTTTTCGTCTTCGATGATAAACCAGAATTGACGCCCATTGCCGCGCACATAGTTGCGTTCAAAAATGGGCAAAAATTCAGTCATACTCTCTGAAAATGGGCGATGTGGATCGTAGCGCCACACCTCGTCGTCGCGTTCCCAATGAAAGACCTTCGAGGCGTCGCTCATGGTGGGACGCCGTAGATAAACCCGTTTACCACGTAGGAGGGTATCTTGTGCGTGCCCTGCCGTCTTGTTGCGTTGTGTCTCCGTCATACAAGCCCTATCTCGTGTGCAAAGCTGGTACCCGCTGCCAGTTGTCCAACGCTGAATGCCTGTGCCAGCGTTTGACCAAGGTCAGCATAGGTGGAGCGTGTGCCCAGATTCACTCCTGCTCGGACAGGTGCACCATAGGCCAGGAGCGGTACATGTTCACGGGTATGATCTGTGCCGCGAAAGGTTGGGTCTACGCCGTGATCGGCAGTGAAGAAAATAGCGTCTCCTGCTTGCATAACCTCCTGTACCTGTGCGAACCACATGTCTGCATCACGTAACGCCTGGGCATATCCCTGGCTATCGCGACGGTGGCCCCACAACATATCAAACTCAACCAGGTTGACAAAGAGCAACCCGTTAAAATCCTGTTCGAGCCAGCGCAGCGTTGCTTTCATGCTATCACTATTGGTCTCGGTATGGTCGCTCTGTGTCAGTCCTTGCCCCGCGAAAAGGTCCTCAATTTTGCCGAGACCGATAACATCTTTACCGCTGTCTTTCAGTAGGTCGAGGAGAGTTGTGCCAAGTGGCTGGAGCGAGAAATCGCGCCGGTGCTCAGTACGTTTGAAATTCCCCGGCGTTCCAATAAATGGTCGCGCGATGACGCGGCCGACGGCATGCTCTCCGGTGAGCATGTGCCGCGCAATTTCACACATGTGGTACAGCTCGGGAAGGGGAATCACATCCTGATGGGCGGCAATTTGAAAGACGCTATCGGCGGAGGTATAGAGAATGGGGCGACCTGTGCGTATGTGTTCTTCGCCGAGTTCCTTAATGATCTCGGTACCGGAAGCCGCCTTGTTCCCTATCACTTTGCGCCCAATAGCCTTTTCAAAGGGCTCTACTACTTCAGGCGGAAAGCCATGCGGATAGGTAGGCAATGGCTTGTGCAGGACGACGCCGGCCATTTCCCAGTGGCCAGTGGTACTATCTTTGCCAGCGGCTGCTTCAGCCATCCGGCCAAACGCTCCGCGGGCGTGATCCGTTGGGGGAGTTCCCTTGATTGGAGTAATATTTCCCAGTCCTATACTGCCCAGATTTGGGAGTGCCAGCCCTCCTACCGCCTGCGCGCAGTGCTCCAGCGAACTGGCGCCGTCATCCCCATAGGCATGTGCATCTGGATTCGCCCCTACGCCTACGCCATCGAGGACGACAAGAATAGCTCGTTTGAGTGCCGTCATAATAACACCTTTGTCTTTTCCAGTTTTGCATGATCGGGCAATGGAGAGCCTATCAGCGGCAATGCGTAGTCATAGAACGCTTGCGTTACCATTGTTTTGCTCTCATCCAGGTAGTGAGCGGGCGTCAAGTATTGTATATTGGCAACCTTTGCCAGTTCAGCTAATCCTGTAGTGCAATGGTACGTTGGTTCTGTGTGGCGTATAAGTGTCACCATTTTATCGCTTTCACCCTTGAGTAAGGCTCGTAACGCCATCTGCCCCACGAGATACGCCTCATGCTGGTCTGTATGTGAAATACTGTTCGAAGCCATGCGCTGCAGGTCGCCAGGTTTATCGAAACGTGCGCGCAGCTTTAAATGCTGCTTAACTAATTCTACCAGATATTGCGCCGCTCCGCTTAGTAGCGGATGATGGAAGGCATCTTTTCCCGCCTGTCCCGCTGAGCCGAGAGGTATCCCCTGTTCGTCATAGATTGCTTCTGAGGCTACGACAATGACATATCCTTTGCTTCGATAGACTGCTTCAACATGTGTGAGAAAGCGATCTATATTGAATGCCTGCTCAGGCATAAGGATAATGTGCGGTGGGTCATCTTCATTCCGTTTTCCCAGCGCGGAGGCAGCGGCCAGCCAGCCAGCGTTTCGGCCCATTGTCTCTATCACTTTGACAGGATAATGCCAGGGTATAGAGGCCGTGTTCAACGACGAATCCATAGTTGCCAGTGCAATGAAACGTGCCGCGCTGCCATAGCCGGGGCTATGATCGGTAAAAGGGAGGTCATTATCAATCGTCTTTGGGATGCTGATCGTTTGAAAGTCGTAACCAGAATGGAGCGCCGCTTGCGCCAGGCGATGCGCTGTATCTGCTGAATCGTTGCCGCCAATATATAAGAGGTAATGTATATCATACTTGCGTAGAAGAGCAATAACTCGTTCGGGATCATCCTCCTTGAGCTTATAGCGGCAGGAACCAAGAGCGGCTGAAGGTGTGATACGGATTCGCGGCCACAGGTCTGAGGGTTGCTGGCGCAAGTCGATAAGGTCTTCTTTGAGCAATCCTTCGACACCGCGATGCATTCCATAAATTTCACCGAAGCGTGTATCTTTGAGGGCTGCTTCGATGGCACCCACGAGGCTGGCATTGATGACAGCGGTTGCTCCGCCTGACTGTCCAATGATGAGATTACTACGTGTTTTTGGCAAAGAGCATCTCCTAACTTTCATTTCTGTTCATTATACCAAGATGAAGGTAGAGCGTCGAGAGTACATTTGAAAAGATTTTTATCACATGCTAGTATGAAACAACGCCGTTCGCTTTCTTTGTGTGATAAATGTGTAACTGGAGGGGCATCACTGCGGATGCCCAAAGGCTTATTGAATGATACACAAAATTATTCTCGACTGTGACCCCGGCCATGATGATGCCATCGCTATTCTACTTGCTGCCCACCATCCAGAAATTGAACTGCTTGCAATAACCACTGTCGCGGGAAACCAGTCACTTGAGAAGACCACCCACAATGCACTGAAGGTCTGTTCGCTAGCAAATATCCGTAATGTTCCGGTTGCCAGTGGAATGGATCGACCTTTGGTTCGGCCCCCAAGGTATGCGCAGGACATACATGGTGAGTCGGGTATGGATGGACCACATATTCCTGAACCCGATATCGAGCCTGTTCCACAGCATGGAGTTGACCTGCTTATTGATCTGTTCATGAACGCTGGGGGAGATATTACGCTTGTCACCACCGGACCCCTCACGAATATTGCGGTGGCCATGCGCCGTGAGCCTGCCATTCTGCCCAGGATCAAGGCGATCTCGTTGATGGGCGGCGCGATTGGAGTGGGTAACAGAATGCCTGCCGCTGAGTTTAATATATGGGCTGATCCTGAGGCGGCGGCTATCGTCTTCGATTGCGGTCGGCCTATTACTATGTCTCCTTTAGAGGTTACTCACCAGGCCCTGGCGACTGAGCAAGTAATTGATCGCTTACGTGCCGCTAATCGTCGTGTAGCAAACTTCGCGGCGGACTTGCTGATCTTCTTTGGCGATACCTACCATAATGTCTTTGGCTTCCCCGCTCCGCCCGTACATGACCCCTGCGCCGTGGCCGCTGTCATTGATCCTACCATACTGCGCGCACACGCTATGCGTGTCGAGATCGAAACAGTAGGTGAATGGACTTCTGGACGAACTGTTTGCGACATATATGGTATGCTGGGGAAGTCGGCCAATGTACGTGTTGGCTATGGTCTGGATGTGCCACGTTTCTGGGAGTTGGTGATCAGCACAATTTTAACGTATGAATGATCACTGACTATATTTGATAGTCCATCTCCCAGGAATCATTGCTGCTCCACCCTTGCGTCAGCTCCTGGTGCTTTTCGAGTGCCTCTCCGCCCTTTACCAGGAGTTCAGCAGGTTTCGAGGCAACCACGGAATTTGGTGGGACAGACTCAAATACCAGGGCCATGGCGCCAATCTTGCTGCCTTTGCCGATAGTGATGGGACCTAGAATGGCCGCGCCGACGCCGATGGTGACATCGTCCTCGATAGTAGGGTGGCGTTTCTGTAAGCGACCAGGGCTGCGACGCCACCAGCCGGTGGCACCGAGAGTGACCTGGTGATAAAGCATCACATTATTGCCAATGACCGTTGTTTCTCCAAGGACGATACCGGCGCCATGGTCAATAAAGAAGCGCTTCCCGATCTGCGCACCAGGGTGAATTTCGATGCCAGCCGTTATAAAACGGGCGAACTGCGAGATCAAGCGTGGCAGAAAAGGTATGTGAGCTGTATAAAGGGCGTGGGCAATACGATGGTAGAAAATGGCCCAAAGTCCCTGATAGATGAGCGCTTCAAAGATATTACGACAGGCAGGGTCTTTCTCAAAAATGACATCGATGGCGTCAGGCCAACGTGTTCTACGGCGTGGCGTGTGACCGGGTGCTGGTATAGAGACACCTGGCGGTAGTTGTGGTAGGTGTGAGAGATCAAGGTCAGAATTGTGCGTAAACTCGTTACTTCCCGCCTCTTCAGAGATGCGCTGTGACATAAGAATTACTCTCTGTTTCTTATAGCCATTGGCTATTCTGCTTATCAAATGTTGCTCTAATTTGAGTGTATGGCAGGGGGGAGAAGTTGTCAAGTATGAAAAGTGTTTGATGGGAACAATGGTGATTGGTTTAGTGGTGACCGGAATTTATGCCTTTGTTTTCATCATGCGAAGGCGTAATGCGTCTTTCCCGTAAGAGAGGGTGGGAGTAAGGAACGCCGTACTGCCCATAACAGGCTCGCAGAAGGCATACTGCGAGCCTGTTATGAATGGAAGATTAATCTACTTCAGCTTCAGTAAGGCTTCGCGCTCAGCAGCAGTTTCTAATACCTGCTGGTTTTTCACGATCTCGACGAGTTTTTTACGTCCCTTGGGGCTACCGATCATAAGGACGCCCACAAGCTTGTTCTCGCGGAAGAACAATTTGCGGTAGTTTTCGTTACCTTTCTCGCCTGGTTCGCGCAAGGCAATACTCTCTAGCTCAGGGTTATTTGACTCCGCGGTGCCAACGACGGCAATATTCACATCGAAGAGTGGACTGGTGTAGGTCGGGACATCCACGTATGGCTCGTGGCCGCCCGCCATATTTATGGCTGCGATGCGCCCATGGGCCATCGCGTTATCCCACGTTCCCATCGTGTGATGCTGGTTAATCGTCGGGTCGTAGAACTCGGCCACGTCGCCAGCGGAGTAGACGCCAGGAACGTTGGTCTCCAAATATTCATTCACTACCACTCCCTGGCGTACCTGGGTAGGCGTATGATTGAGGATACTTGTGTTCAAGGTGATGCCCAGGCCGACGCCAATCACATCGGTTTGTATCTCGCGGCCCTTCTTCGTCTTGACATAACTCGGAACGCCATTTTTAGGGACGACAGACTCGATTTCCTCGCCGTGGATGACCTCAACGCCAAATTTCTTGGCGATATTATCGACTACTTCACCGCCGTCGGGGTCCAAACAGTTACGGAGCCAGTAGGGGCCGCGCATCAGCCAGGTCGTGTCGAGCTTACGTACCGCGAAGCCATCGCACAATTCGTAGGAAATAAAGCTGCCACCATAGGCCAGTGCTGTGCGCGACTCGAGCATGCGTTCGATGATGGTTTTTGTATCATCCAGGGTAACGAAATTATAAATATGTTTGACGTCTTTCGCACCGGGAACGCACAAGGGGTTAGCCCAGCCGCCGCTGGCCACGAGCAAAGCATCGTAGGGAAGGCGATGACCCTTATCCGTGGTGACGACTTTCTCATCGGTATTGACGTCCGTCACAAGGGTTTCTGTCAGTAGTTTGATATTTCTCTGCTCGTGCCATGCGAAGTCACGTATCATCACTTTTTGCTCTACAATGACGCCCTGCAAAAAGCGAGGGAGTGAGACGCGATTGTAAAGGGGATAGGTCTCGTTGGTCAGTAAGTGGATGCTGCAATTTGGATCATTCTTGCGTAAGTTTTCGGCTGTCGTTGTGCCCGCAATACCGTTGCCGATGATAACGTATCGTCTATCGTGCGTGGTCAAATATTCATCTCCTTAATCTCCTTACTTAAAAGCATGGGTTCGTTTTGCTTGGATTAGCTCCGTGGGGATTTTAGCACAGTTTTTAAGAGAATGCCAGAGTGACAACTCCCCACAGCTAAAGCTGGGGGCTTCTCAGTTCAACCGGACTCCCAGCGGAGACCGTCCCTGAAGGCCATGCCCTGGCCTTTAACAAAATGTTTTTTGCGGCATTGACATCACGGTCTGCCACATAGCCACAGAAAGGACAAATATGCGTACGTACAGACAAACTCTTTTGTACGATCTCACCACATTTGTGACATTTCTGGCTGGTGAAGCGCGGATTGACTCGTATTACTTGATGACCAGCTCTTGCAGCCTTATCTTCAAGGATGTCGAGGAATGCGCCCCAACTGGCGTCCATGATGCTCTTAGCGAGGGAATGGTTCTGTACCATGTTGAGAATTTGAAGCTTCTCAACAGCAATCACCTGATACTGTTCGGTGTACTGTCTGGCCGTCTTATACTGAAAATCACGGCGTTGACGAGCGCTCTTGAGATGGGTTTGAGCCGTACTGCGAGCAGCCTTGCGCCGTCGATGACTGCCTTTCTTGCGTCTGCACAACTGGCGTTGCTTGCGTCTCAAAGTTCTCTGCGAGGTGCGATAGAAGCGCGGGTTCTCAACGGTATGACCTTCGCTGTCAGTGAGAAAGGATTTGAGACCAACGTCAATACCGATAGCAGGATGCTCGCACGTCATTGGATCGTGCTCGGTATGTGGCTCCGTCTCACAGACAACGAGAGCATACCAGTGCCCATCAGCGCGATGCACAAGATGTACGGTCTTGGGTATGCCCTCGATGGGACGATGCAACTTGATCTTGAGGGATTTCCCAATCTTCGCAGGGACATGCAGATGCTTGTTATCAGCATCCAACCATACATCGCGGCTTGTGCCGTACTGTCGAAGTTGGATAGAATGCCAACGGTTCGGTTTCTTGAACCGAGGGAACCCCACATCAGGAATGCCCAACTCTTTGGCAGCGAGAAAACGCTTGAGCGATTTGGAGAGACGATCAGCCAGCATTTGTACCGTGGTTGCAGGCACATGCGCTCCGCCACGGCCCTTAAAATGTGCCGTCAAATCATACTTCGTGGGAAACGTACCCTTGTCCTCATAGATTGTTCCTTATTCGGATACAGTCTAAACTCAAATGTTCTCATGTCCTAATTATAGCAATTAGGGAGAGAAATGTCAAATGGATAGTACCGCCTGCGGGCGGGCGGCGTTTCACCCCCAAGGCTTTCGCCAGGGGCACTCACGCCGCATTTTTGGTAGGGAGGCCGTAGATTTTCTCGAACTTCGAGTTAAGATAGCGAGTGAAGTGCTCCGGGTTGGGTGGTTCGTTCGTAATACGCTCAATGAGTGCTTCAGGTAGGTAGATAACACCGAACGTATACATGTGTTCGCGTAACCACTCGAGGACAAAAGCTGTGTCACCACCGGCCAGGCGCTGATCGAGGTCAGGAAAAACGACATGAAGTTTGTGGAAAATTTGAGCGGAGTAAAGATTGCCAAGGGTGTAAGTCGGAAAGTAGCCAAAGCCGAAACTCCAGTGGATATCTTGCAGCACTCCTTCCGCGTCGTTGGCAGGTTCAATGCCCAGGTATTCACGGTATTTGGCATTCCAGAGCCCTGGTAGCGTCTCGACCGCGATATCGCCGTTAATCAGCGACTTCTCCAGTTCATAGCGCACAATGATATGCAGGTTATAGGTGACCTCATCTGCTTCAACACGGATTAAACTGGGTTGTACTTTGTTTAATGCACGAACAAAGATTGGTATATCCGTGTGAGCAAATTGCGCGGGGAAAGCTTCTTTCACAGCGGCGAATTGACCCTGCCAGTATGGCTCTGCGCGGCCAATGGCATTCTCCCAGAGGCGTGATTGCGACTCATGAGCCCCACTGGATGCACCACTGGCAAGAAGTGTGCGCACAAGGGTCGGTGCAACCCCCTGTTCGTAGACAGCATGGCCGCCTTCGTGAATTGCTGCCATGAGCGCAGCCTGTAGGAAGTTTTCCAGGGGACGGACGGTGAGGCGTACGTCAAAAGGGCTGCCAAAACTGGTGGTAAATGGATGGGGCGATTGAGCCATCTGGCCTCGCGAGAAGTCATAACCCATATTATGCAGCAGGTGCTCACATAATGCTATCTGTTGTTCAGCGGGAAATGAACCTTCAAGAAAGGAGGCGTCAATAGTATTTCCGCTGGCTTCGATACGTTGCAGCAGTGACCTGCTGGCTTCACGGACAGGTGTGAACAATCTATCGAGTTTGCTGGATGTCATACCTGGTTCATATTCATCGAGTAATGCATCATAGCGCGTCTCGGCAAAGCCTAAATGGTCTGCCACCTCACGACGCAGGGTGATTGTACGACTGAGCATTGGCGCAAAGCGAGCGAAATCGCTGTGTTCCCTGGCACTGCGCCAGGCTTCGAAACTTGTGGCCTGGACATGGGCAAGCTCCTCGACCAGTTTACGCGGCAACTTTGTGGCGCGTTCGTGGGCACGCAAAGCTTCGCGCACCAGGCCACGGTCAGCGTCGGTGAAAACCGCCTGCTGGACAGGTTCCTGTAGCTCGCGGAGCAGGTTGCCCAGGCGGGGATTGGTCCAGAGTTCGTGTATGATACCCTGCAGCGCTGCTACCTGAAAGCCTCGCACCTCCGCTGCTCCACCTGGCATGGCAGTGTTCTGATCCCATTCTGCAATGGCTCCCAGCGCCTGGAGGTCGGCTATCTGATGCAGGTGGTCCAGCAACTCGCTGATACGCGCATCGCTACGAGTGAATTCCGGGAATGTTTTAGTTTCACGTTCTAGCATGTTGATCTTGTTCCTCCTCAGCGACTTTCCCAGAGGACGTTATACGAGAAAACTGCATCGTAAAGTTAACCTTCTAGTCTAGTGTTCCTTATTGCCCCGTCTCTCGTCGCGCCATTTTACCAGCCTGGAGAGGGCGGTAAAATCCCAGGGTGCTCCCATGCCGAGGATGAAATGTGTTGCTCCTGCCCTGACATAGGCATCGAGTTCCGCCGCGTTGGCGTTTCTTCGAGCGTCAGCCGTGCGTTCGATCTCCTCGGGATTGCGACCTATTTCTGCACACCAGCCGTTCAGTACCTTCATTTTGTGGCGGTAGGTCTCTGGGTCTCCGAAGCCATGCCACATATTTGCATATTGAGCGGTAATGCGCAGCGTTTTCTTTTCTCCCCCACCACCAATGAGGATAGGAATAGGATTGCGTACTGGTTTTGGTACATCTACTTCCCAGCGGGATCGGATGATTTGCAGAGATTCTTCTAAAGCAGCGAGGCGACTCCCGGGAGTACCGAATTCGTAGCCATATTCCCTGTAATCACGGTCAAACCAGCCTGCGCCAATGCCAAGTATCAGACGCCCGTTGCTGATGTGGTCAATCGTTTTGGCCATGTTCGATAACAAGGCTGGATTGCGATAGGTGTTGCAGGTTACAAGGCATCCAATTTCAGCCCGCTGCGTCAGTGTCGCCATTGCGGTAAGGAGCGTCCATCCTTCGAAATGGTTTCCTGCTGGATTTCCCCAGAGCGGGAAAAAATGGTCCCAGGTCCATATAGTGTCAACGCCGAGGTCTTCGGCGCGTCGGACTGCGTCGGCAAACGATTGATAGGTCGTATGCTGGGGGTGAAGTTGGGCACCAACACGAAGCGGGTGAGTAGTATGAGGTTGTGTCACGAATGCAAATCCTCTCTTGTGACGTTGGAGGTTTTTCGTCTGCCTTACAATTTGTAAGTATGCTTATTGTAATCACGTTTTCATAGGGGTTGCAAGTTTCTTTCACCCTGGCTTGTCAAAAGAGCGCAGTTTTGGCTACTAACGGCAGCTCTAGCGTTCAGAAAGTATAATAGGGCAGTGATACTTCGCAGTATCAAATAGGACTGGTACGTTTTTTGAAGGCGTACAGAATTCAGGCGGAAATGAACATTTTGAGAAAAGGTGAACACTTTATGCAATACAATGAAACATCCCTTCATATGCCTGTGCGCTGGGGCGTGCTCAGCGCTGCTAATATCGCGGTCAAACGGGTGGCTCCCGCCATACAAGCTTCCTCTAATGGACGCTTAGTGGCGGTGGGTAGCCGCAATCCCGAACGAGCGCGCGAGTTATTTGCTTTTGCCCCGAATGTGCTTATTTATGGAGATTACAACAGCGTCATCAATGATCCCGAAATTGAGGCGCTGTACATTCCATTGCCCAATAGTCTTCACGCGGAATGGACCATCAAAGCGTTGAAAGCTGGCAAACACGTATTATGTGAAAAGCCGCTTGCCATCACTGCCGAAGAGGGGCTGAAAGTAGTACAAACAGCGAGCGACACTGGCATGTTATTGATGGAAGCGTTTATGTATCGATTTCATCCACAGACGGTCTGGGCTCTGGAGCAGGTAGCTGCTGGCCGCATAGGACAGGTCAAGCTCATACGCTCCTCGTTTTCGTTCAATGCCGGTTCGCGTCCTCATGATATTCGCTTACAGGCGGCGCTGGCTGGCGGCTCTTTAATGGATGTGGGATGCTATCCCATTAATTTTTGTCGTGCTGTTTACGGGCGCGCTCCAACGGCCGTTGGAGCGCGCGTCTATACACCCGAAGATGGTGAGGTAGAGCGCTACGCGAGTGCTGTGCTTGACTTTGATGATGGTTGTTTCGGCCTGGTGGATTCCAGTTTAGAACTGCCGACGCGCCAGGTAAGTGAAATAATTGGGGAAGCAGGTACGATTACTATCCCAGTTCCCTTTACGCCTGGACATATTGAGACAGCGGTCATCCTGGCATTGGAAGGGCAGACCATCCACCAGCGTTTCGCGCTTGTAGATCAGTATCGTCTCGAGGTAGAGCATTTCGCGACAAGTATCCGCTATGGGAAACAATTCCCTTTCAGCCTGGAAGAGACAATAGAGAACCTGGCTACGATTGAGGCAATCTACCAATCCGCAGGCTATCCCTGGCCTATTGTGTAGATTTGTCAGTATCGGCCCCCTACAATTACAATTTCTTTGCCAAAACCACTCCTGTATTTAATCCGACAGTATGAAGGCCGCCGAAAAACCGGGCGTGTTCGATTTTCATACAGCGGTCCTGGACGACCGTCAGTCCTGCCTCTTCCGCTCGTTGGGCTGCCTCGTCGTTGCGGATACCCAGTTGAAGCCAGAGCACTTTGGCCCCAATAGCTATAGCCTCGTCCGCAATTGGAGGAATATCTGCGGGACGACGAAAGACGTCTACAATCTCGATCTGTTTCCCAGCTGCTTTAGCTTCTGTCAGGGTTGCATATACGCGTTTACCTAACAGCGTCTGTCCGGCGTAGCGCGGGTTGATAGGAATAATATCATAGCCCTCGGCCTGCAGGTAGATGGCGACGAAGTGGCTCGGGCGATAGGGGTCAGCCGAAACGCCAACGATGGCAACGTGCCGGTATTGCTGCAGGAGATGGAGACGTTCATACATGTCGGGTGTTGAAAGTGCCATGCTGTGTATCCTTCAAGGTGATGAAATCAAAGGTGCGCGATAAATCGGCGGTGCACGATAAATCGGCCCCCTACAATGGGGAAACTCTTTTTTTTATCGAGAATGCATACTTGCTCCCCTTGCCTGGAGAGCCTGATCCAGGTCCCACAGAATATCCTCTATGTTCTCAATGCCGATCGAGAGGCGTATCAGGTCGGGAGTGACGCCACCCGCTAACTGGTCCTCTGCCGAAAGCTGCTGATGGGTTGTACTGGCGGGGTGAATAATCAGGCTGCGGGCATCACCGACGTTGGCAAGGTGCGAGAACAGACGCACGCTATTAATAACCTTTTTGCCTGCCTCATAGCCACCCTTGACGCCAAAGGTGAAGATAGAACCGGCGCCGCGTGGGAGATAGCGTCTGGCCAGCGCATATGAGGGATTATCAGGCAAACCGGGGTATTGCACCCAACTGACGGCGGGGTGCTCCTGCAGGAACTGTGCCACCTGCAGTGCGTTCTGGCAGTGTCGCTGCATGCGCAGCGAGAGGGTCTCCAGGCCTTGCAATAAAAGAAAAGCGTTAAAAGGACTGATACAGCCGCCTGTATCGCGAACGGTTTCGACTCTGGCTTTCATAGCGAAAGCAAAATCGCCAAAAGTTTCATAAAAACGCACACCATGGTAACCTGGTGAAGGATCAACGATATGAGGGAAGTTTCCATTATCCCAGGGGAACTTGCCGGACTCGACCAGGACACCCGCGATGGAGGTGCCATGGCCACCAATGAACTTCGTGGCCGAATGCACAATGATATCCGCGCCGTGATCAAAAGGACGACACAGGTAGGGGGTGGCAAAGGTATTATCGATAACTAAGGGGACGCCAGCCTCGTGCGCAATATCAGCAACTGCGCGAATGTCCAGCACGTCGCCGCGTGGATTACCGATAGTTTCACCATAGAGGGCACGGGTACGTGGGGTGAGGGCATGGCGGTAGTTCTCAGGATCAGTGCTATCCACAAAGATGGTATTGATACCCCAGGTACGGAGGGTCAAGTCAAACTGAGTGTGGGTGCCGCCGTAGAGGCTGCTGGAGGAGATGAGGTCATCCCCTGGGCGGAGTAACGTCATCATCGTGGCCATCTGGGCTGCCATACCAGAGGCGGTCGCCACCGCTCCTGTGCCACCTTCCAGGGAGGCGATGCGCTCCTCAAAGGCGGCGGTTGTGGGATTCATGATGCGAGTATAAATATTGCCGAAGCGCTGCAACGCGAATAGATGGGCGGCATGGTCGGTGTCGTCAAAGACAAAGGAGGTCGTCTGATAGATAGGCACTGCTCGCGCGCCGGTGGTTGGATCAGGGCGTTGTCCCGCATGGATTGATAAGGTGTCGAACCCAAAGATGTGGTCGCTGTCGATTTCTGGCATGGTTGATTGCTCCTGTGCTATGGACCTTTCTCTTTTGTGTCATTTGCCATTAGCGCGGGTTGAAATGTTTGGAGAGCAGGAAGGCACTGAAATCTGCCACGCTTTCCACATCTCCTTCGTCGAGCATGTTGACCATTTTTTTTACCACCAGTCGGCGCGGCTGACCTGGTGTTACCGGGAGCGTAAAGCCAATAGCATTGGTATGATGTGGCTCGCGCTCATAACGAATCTCCTCAGCCATGAGTTCTAGCAGGTCTGCTATATCTAAATTTAAGGCCTGGGCGATACTTTCCAGTACTTTAGCAGAAGGATATTTCTGCCCACGCTCGATTTCGCCGACATAGATCTCTGAAAGACCAGCTTTATCGCCGAGTTCTTTAATTGTAAGGTGTCGATCCTGACGTTCCCTGCGAATAACTCTCCCGATGATTTCTTGTAAATCAGTCATCGTAGTTTTTCCTTCCTATGCTTATGGCATAGTCTGAATAATATACATGCTTTTAGCATAGATTCTTCCTTCTAGTATACGCTATGAGCATGTTATATTCAAGTAGGATTTGTTTGAATTGCAAAGGAGGAATAGTGTATGTCAATAACACGATCATTTTTTCGGCCAATGTCTGGGCAACAGGATGTCAAGCCTACCATACCGGTGCCGGTGGTGTATGAAAATGTACGGGTAGAGCCTACGCGCTGGGAGTATCGAGTACTGACCATTGATACACGCGAGATGGCTGTTCCTGATGCCGCGACACTCAATGAGTTAGGCAATGAAGGTTGGTTGTTAACGGGCGTTTTGGATCTGGAGACGACGAAGGGCGGTACACGTATCCACTACTACTTTGTTCGTCAGAAACTGGCATAAGGAGAGAAATCATGTCATCAAGTTTGTTTGTACCCACTGTCATAGAGACAACCGGGCGAGGCGAGCGTGCCTATGACATTTTTTCCCGTTTGTTACGGGAACGGATCATTATGGTCAATGGCCAGATTGAGGAGACCTTGGCAAATCTGGTTGTAGCACAACTACTGTTTCTGGCTGCGGAGGATGGCAAACGAGAGATTAATGTCTACATTAATTCACCGGGTGGTACGGTGACTGCTGGTTTAGCCATCTACGATACTATGCGCATTCTCCCCTGCCCTGTTTCTACCACGTGTGTTGGCCTGGCGGCAAGTTTTGGCACCATCTTGCTGATGGGGGGAGACCGGGGCTTGCGCCGTTCCCTCCCTCATGCCCGTATTCATATGCATCAACCCCTGATACAGGGCGGTATAGGTGGGCAGGCAACCGATATTGATATTCAAGCTCGCGAGATTCTCCATACTCGTGATGTGCTCAACGAGATCATTCAGCATCACACAGGTCAATCCCTGGAGCGCATCAAGCGCGATACAGAGCGCGATTTCTTCATGAGTGCCACAGAAGCATTAGAATATGGCATTATTGACGAAGTGTTACCGCTGGCTGAAAAATAGTGAGCGGCGAAGGAGTCAAGGAAGCCAGGAAAAGAGCAGCATGCTGCACTCTTCCTGGCTTCCTGCCATTTTTCGTGTTCAGCATGGTTCGATTTTGATCGAGCCGATTTCAAACCATTGCGGCCCACTTGAGATGGTGCCAAAACGTAATGTGCCTCGTGGTGTGGCGATCGCGTACTGGTTATCCAGCCACGCAACAAAACCAAGTGGCCGAGTTGGCGGTTCCTGAGCGCTTAGTACCTGGATGCCATCAACCCAAAATCGTGCTTCTCTGTGCCGCCACTCTAAAAGGTATGTATGCCACCTGTCCATCTCGGCTGTGATTACTGTTTCATGGGTTCCACTGAGATTTTGTATCCATTGTGCTGCTGGCGCTGTGTTGCCTGTGAGCCTTGACCAACCGACTGTAAGCGCTGCGGGGATTACAGCCGTTAGTGCGCTGAAACGCATGCTGTGTACCACTTGCGCTTTCCAGCCCCAGCCTGGAACACCGGGTACAAGCGCCATGTTTGATGGAGGTGATGCATAAAAGAACCATATGGCTTCGGGTAAGAAGAGGAGATCTCCGGTGATCGAAAACGGATAGTTCCAGAAGCCAAAACCTGCCGTACCCCGCAATATGCCAGCACTCTCATTCGTACTCTTTGCGTTGGCAGCAGGAAGCGATGAACGTGCTTGAACCTCCATGCGTAACGGGGGCTTCCAGGGAAAAGCGGAACGTACTCGTCCTGTATAGTCGTCAATCTGGGCGTCGACATAGTGCCCACTTCGTGCTGATAGAAACTCCATACGCAGCGCGGATTCAACGGAACGCAGCGTAGCACCCCCAACGCACGTCTGTGTCCAATGTGAGTCAAGCGGCTGAGTAAAGTCCACAAACATACCATTATCGATTGGCATGCTGGCTCCGTCTCTTAATGAGTTTCTGTCGCATGTCGTAATAATTCTTCTTCAAGCTGTTGCCACACACTTTGCTCAGCCTGAATATTGTTCACAGGTCGTTTGTTTCTCGCACCTTCGATCATCGTATTCGCGACACGTTGACGAAAGTCCGCGAAATATTTCTTCTGTTCCTCCTGGTTCGGCATGACAAATAGCTCAATGTCTTGAGGCTCGTAAAATTCTTCTGGTTCGAATGCCAGGGCTAACAAATTTGCGTAGTTTTCGATAAAAGTCAGGCGGGTTTGCGACAAAAAATAGTTATATTGCGTGCTGGAGACCAGTAAACAACCGGCAATCCGACCTGCGAATAAAATGGGATGCACAGATGCGCTTTTCTCATATTCTACTCTGTGGGCCGGAATCAGATTATGCTTTTCATCAATATTTTGATTTGACGCAGGCCGGCACACGGTGGCAACATAGCCGCAGAGAGATTCTGCGCCAAGGAACATAGCCTTTTGCTCCAGATCTCCACTCCAGGGATGGGTACCAAATCCAACGCTTTCACGCAAGCTATGCACCTTGTGATCTACAGGTGAGGGTGTCATACAGCGCACAACGTTGACTGCTATACCCAATCGGTCGGGATCAAACTGGCTGACTGCTTGCTGCAATATAAGATTGCAAATCGACCAGAAACGCATACTTTCGACTGTTGAGGAGCGAGCGGTAAACACGCGATTGTAGAACGCAGAAGGGATACTTATCGATGATTCGTCAAAACCTGTATTTGTAAATTCCTCAAAGCCTGTCTCTTCCCTGATCAATTCAAGCATCTGGTCGCGATACTGTGGTACAGCGGTGAGGAGGTGGCGCAGGTTTTGTGGGCGTGGATCTGATTCGCCGTTGACCCAACGAATCAAGGTGATTGGCTTGATGCCCAATTCTTCGGCCAATCGTTGCCTCTCCTGGGGATCGCTAATGATTGATTTCAGCAAGCTTCGCCAGGTCTCTGGTTGTTTTTGCATATTGTTAGCCTTACTGCTAAAATAGCTCTAAAAGCACTTTTTGTGACTTATCTTAGCAGTTTGTCAGGTTAACGTCAACTATTTTGCTTCGTTTTTGAGGTAGTAAGCTCTACCTTTTCCCTCTAGCCTCGCGTAAGAGCGTGAGACCGAGTACAGTAAGTACCGCAATAACTAAGATGAGTCCTGAGACACTTTGAAGGGATGACAATGCTTTGACGTTGTCAATCAGCGCCAGAAGGAGGGTGGCGAGCAAAACGCCCACCAGGATGATCATGTCTCCAACAATAAAGTTGTAGATGGCTTTGATGACTTTCATGGGTGCACCTCCTCGTGCCTTTCAACCGTCACATTGGAGGTAACGCTTGCTCCGGCCAGTGCCAGGTTGCGCTGTTTCACCTGTTTTAGTGCTGTAACCAGGAGGAAAGAAGCCACAAGATAGATTGCTGCTAGTATGAGAATGAACACATCTGCCAGAGGCCAGGAGACATGAAAACCTTCGCCTGCCCAGAATGTACCAAAGGAGGTCAACATGATACCAACCACGAACTTGAGTGTATTTTCTGGCACTTTCGTCAGAGGTGCGCGGATCACCGCCCCGGCGAAAATCACCAGTATCCCGGCGATGGTTGCTCCAATGGCTGCCGAGCTAATGCCACAGGTATTGCTGCACGTGCTGGTAACCGCGCTACTGCCGAAGGTGATCACGATGAAGGCAACTTCAAGACCTTCCAGGAGCACTGATTTGTAGGAGAGGGCTACTGCAAAGGGTTCAAAACGTGGCGCGATGATTTCACCGCGTGCCCGCAGTTCAGCCTGGGTCTCCTCGAAGATGGCCTCTTCATCGTGCAGGGCTTTGAGGCCGCTATAGCGGAGGATGGCCTTTTTCAGCCATTTGAGGCCGAAGAGTATAAGTATAATGCCCACAACAAGACGTAAAATATCGATGGGTACATATTTGACCAGCGCGACCCCGAGTGTGGCGACAATCAGTGCAAGGGTAACCGCTGCTGAAAAGGCGCCTGCCAGCGCACTACGCCAGTTAATAGTTACTCCAACTACCAGGACAATGGTAAATGCCTCGACAAATTCAACAGCGGAGGCGAGAAAGGCAGCCGTTAGGACAGCCCATTGCATGCAACATGACTCCTCATTTTTGCTGAAAAAATTGGCTTTGCGGATATCTTTGTTACGTTATTTCCAAAGGATAGTCCCTGGTAGATATCCTTGTTGTTTATTGTAACACAAAGAAGATAGAATTTGGGCGCTTATGCTTTTGTCGCAATAATTTGTAACCAGGTACGAGCAACCTCTGTCTGACCCAATTCCTGCCCTGCCTGGTAAACAGCATGTTCAAGTGCCGATGCTGCAAGTGCCAGGGGAACACCCGGTAGTGCTCCTTCAATGAAGAGCCAGTATTGGCCAAGATCTCTCCAGGCGTCTAGCGAAATAAAAACGTCCTGGTTCGTCGTTTCGACTGTTTTGAAACCCGTTTGCTTAAGCAGATCAATATATTCTCCAGGCGTCAGCCATTGCATTGCTATAGCTTTTGCCTCGCGTGACAAGTGCACGTCAGGATGTTCTTTGCGCAGCCAACCTACCGCCCTCCGTGTCCACAGCCGATAAAATCGCTCAGTTCCTTCAACATACGTGCCTTCATAAAACGCGCTGTTACAGGCGAAAATACCGCCAGGAGCAAGTATTGAGGCCATTTGCCTGAATGCTTCGAGCTTATCGGGAACAAGGTGGATGGCATTACAGAAGAAGGCTAAGTCTACGTCGTGCACTAGAGAGGGGAGGTCATCTGCGTCTCCTTGAATGAATTCTGCTTTCGCCCCCATTATCTCCATACTTTTCCGGGCGCGACGCAATGCTTCGGCTGATGGGTCAACTCCAATAATGTGTACCTGTCTTCCTTGCTGAGCCATTTCATACACGACAAGCCTGGTAACAGCTCCTGTGCCACAAGCCATGTCTACAATGGTGAGTGGATCATCAACCGGTCGTGATGAGAGGTGAGCGAGCGCCTGTTGAACCAGTGCGCGATTGACATCAGTGTAAAATGGGTGTGCTGCGAATGCCTCAAATGTGAATTTATTGGTTTCTTCTGTTTCCATTAATCCCATCGATGCATACTCCTTTACCGTTTGCTAGTATATCTGACGTTTTTAGAGAGTGGATGTACCCATTTTGTTTCATCCGGATGCTCCTTAGATGTGAATTGCCATGCCTCCATCGACACGAAGAACTTGCCCGGTGATATATCCTGCTTCTGGTGAGCAGAGGAAACAAATTGCCGCTGCAACCTCTTCGGTGCTGCCAAAACGGCCCAATGGCGTAGAGCTAAGGATGAAATCGCGTCGCTGTTCTGACAGTGAGGCTGTCAAATCCGTTGGAATGAATCCTGGGGCGATTGCATTGGCGGTAATATTGCGACTGGCCATTTCGCGCGCGGTACTGAGAGTCAATGCAATAATGGCTGCTTTCGATGCACTATAATTTGCCTGGCCTGCTGAACCGAGGAGACCTGCCACTGATGAGACGTTGACGATCCGTCCCCAGCGAGCCTTCATCATATCTCGCAGTGCGGCTTTTGTACAAAGAAACGCTGAGCGTAAGTTACTATCCATTACATGCTCAAAGTCAGCGAGTGACATCTGTAAAATGAGCTTATCCCGTGTGGTACCTGCGTTGTTAATAAGGATGGAAATGGGGCCTAGTAATTGGTTCGCTTCCGCGAAGAGTCGGGTGACGTCCTCTTCCTGGCTGACGTCAGCCTGTATTGCGACGCACTGCCTTCCCAGTTCTTCGATGCTGGCTTTTGCCTCTTTGGCAGCGGTAGCGTTGCTGCGATAATTGATGACGATATCGGCTCCATTGCGCGCGAGACGCTGTGCTGTTGCCCGGCCAATTCCTTGACTACTGCCCGTGATAAGCGCGATTTTGCCGGCAAGAGGTAATTGCTGTTCATTGGTCATATAGTTCTCTCCTTAGGAGTTTTTAGGAGTTTTTACTTGCTCCACCCCACCCATTGCTGTAGTATAGCACAAGGAGGACAACAGGAGATTCTGGCAGAATCTCTCCGAGCATAACCAGGTGTGATCGGCAAGTTGAGGAATATACACCTCTTAATAGACTACATCACCAAAAAGGCATATAATAGGGAATGTAACAGGCATTTCTATTGTCTTCATCCGTATTGTTCTAATCACAGAGGTATACATCTCATGAGCCAGTATGATCATCCAATTCCTACCTCCTTTTTATTGGACGAGGAGAACCGCAAACTCATATTAACCTGGAGCGATGAGCACGAAAGTGTCCACGGCTGGGAAGCCTTGCGCTGGGCATGCCCGTGTGCCTGGTGTGCGGGAGAAGGCAACCAGCCAGGTATGTTGCAGAGCAGGCAGAGCCTGAGTGTTGAAGAGACGACTCTGGTTAATATACAGCCTGTAGGCCGCTACGGTTTGACGCCAATCTGGGAGGATGGGCATAAGACAGGGATCTATACGTACGAGAAACTGCGAACCAGTTGCGAATGTGAGCAGTGTCGATCAACCAGACGAGATTGGCCAAAAGTGCGTTGATTGTTAACGAGAAGTGACACAAAACGTTCTAATGAGTAGATAGGGGGGATTGAGTGCATAGAACCATTTTCTGGATACCAGTGAACATGGAGCAAAGTATGGCAATGGATGGATTGAATACCCATGTACAAAACACAACAAAAGACCAACGCCGTTTCTCATGGCTTTTTTCGGGCATAGCTCTGCGCTTGCTCATCGCTTTTCTTATTAGCTGGATTGTCCTGCTGGCCTTCTTCGTGTCAGGTGTGGTCTCTCACTAGTTTTCTTGCTGACCCTCCTATGCGCCATTTTTATGAAGGTTTCCCTGGCGCATCAAGCGCTGCGTAATGGGAAATATGCGGAGAGAAAGCGGGAGTTGCGATACAACCATACGCAGACCTTGCAGTGACAATTCAATGGCTCGCTGCTGTCGCGTGCTCCATTCTATACCATAGATTTCGCGAATAGGCTGAGGCAAGAGTGCATTGGTTATTTGAGCATTCAGGTGTAACACGGGTCGTAAAAAGGCTGGAGTACGTGGGAAAATCACCTGGCGTGCCAGTTGGCGTGACTGGGGTGTTGCTGCCAATCGGTTACTGTGCACCATCTCATCGACATATTGCCGGAGGTCGTGCACTGTTTCGGGCATATCCTGAGGAGAAAGACCGAGCAAGCTCGCTAATGTTTTCGACTCCTGGTAGTACTGTTCCTGTTCTTGCTGGTTGAGCGGCCCGATGAGGAGGGGATAGGTATATAAGATGGTGTCGATCAGTGTAGCATGCACCCAGAGCAGCAGTTCAGGGTCACGTGCCGTGTATGGAGTGCCATTACGATAGGCGCCAGCCCGGTCTGGCAGCGTGCCGTGGACATGTTTGTGGAGGCGGTTGATTGTGCGGGCGGCATCATGGGTGGTGGTGGTGGAGCCAAAGGTAATCATCTGGCCTAACACGAAAGTGTGTTCCGCACGGCCGAAAGGATCGGTCATATATCTACTGTGCTCGAATACACCTGCCGCTACGAGTGGATGGGCTATTTGCATCAGTACAGCGCGGGTGCCGCCGAGCGAAATCGCTGCTTCGCTGGCAATTTTCCACGTCGCGCTGCCTGGACCATAATAGCCGTAATCCATGATATGTAACCGTCCGTTCAAGTGCTATGCTGTCGTGTTAGCCCTGTTGCTGGACAGAGGTCTCTGCCATCCTCTGCCGAAATGCTGCGCCGGCAAGTTGTTCCGCTTTATCAGGGTCATCTTTCATGATCTGCAGCATGAGGGCTATATCGGGGTTGGGAGCCAGGGTCAGGTCACGTCGTTCCGCGGTCACTGCCTGGAGAATCTCTGCTGCGACCTGTTCTGCTGTAAGGAGAGCCTGAACATTCAGCAGTTGCGTGGCATCTTGTTCCTGGTGAATCATTGGCGTTTCCACCCAGGCCGGGTAGACGGTGGTCACTCCGATGCCGCTGCCGTGTAACTCGGCTCTGAGCGCTATAGAGAAGCCTCGTATCGCCCATTTGGAGGCACAATAAGCGGTGAGCATAGGCGCACCGAGTTTTCCTGCGACTGAACTAAGTAATACAAAATGGCCTGACTGTTGCCGGCGCATGGTTGCAAGGGCAGCCTGCACACAATGGTATGTACCCATGAAGTTGATATTCATCATTGTCTGCATCTCAGTGGCCGTGAAGAGGTCGATAGGGCCACCACGCCCAATGCCTGCACTCGTCACCACAAGATCGATGCGTCCACAGGTTTCGACGGTTTGGCGCATCAGGGCTTGCACTTGCTGTTCGCTGGTGACGTCTGTTGGGATGTCCAGAATGATACCTGTTGCATCAATATTGCGCTCCCGTAAGTACTTTTTTGCTTTTTGCAATCCCTGGCTATTGATGTCTGCCAGGACAACATGCGCGCCCCCGGCGTACAAAGCGTGTGCTGTTGCCAGCCCAATGCCACTTGCGGCGCCGGTGATTACTGCCACTGCTCCCGTGAAGTTTGTCAATGCCATGAATGTAGGGCTCCTCTCCCCAAAAAAACAAGCGATATAGAGTTAGTATACCTCAGCCTCGTACAACGGACAACGATGCATTCCTGGCACCTCTTCCCTGCTCCCTTGGCATCCGTCATCGCGCACCTGTACTGGATAGACGCAAAAACGGTCGTTCTGGTGTGTTCCCTGGTGGAGCTATCTGGGCGCTCCCACGCTCGACAGATGATCTAGGCGGTTTTCCAGACCGACTTATTGTGCCTGGAGGCGCTCTTCAAGCAACTGTTTGATTGCGGCCATTTCTTCTTTGATCGTCGCCAGTTCAGCTTCCAGGTTTGTAGTTTCGTCCTCATCATTTTCCTCATCTTTGTCTTGCTCATTTTCTCCGTCTCCTCTCTCTTTCCTTCTTCTCTGAAGGGAAATAAACGTGCTCGCGAGATAACTTGATAACACACCAATGATGCCAAGGCCAAAAAACATCAGGATGATTGCCATCCATTGGCCCACATTGGTAACAGGGTAGTAATCACCGTAGCCAACGGTTGTAATGGTGACGAAAGCCCACCAGACGGCTTGATGATACGTTTTGATATTTGCACCAGGAGCATTCTGTTCAGCTTGAAGAACAATCCAACTGATCGTGAAAATCAGGATCAGCGCAATGACTAGGGTAAAGAGCAGTGTGCTTTGAGCGAGCCGTCTCGTGAGAATTCGTCTTAATTCACCGCCTGTTACTTTACGCAGTAAACGCACGATTCGGAACAATCGGGCAACGCGGAAAATCGCCAACGCGGAAAATGGCATACTGCCCAGCAGATCAAGCCACCCTCCCCCTTTGAGAAAATAGGCCCACTTCTTTGGGGCCAGGCGAAGGCTACGAAAGAAATCGAAGAGGAAAATGATGCACAGGCCGTTTTCTAACGTGTTTAAGACTGCCGCATCCGACGGTGATAAATTTCCGAAAATGAGGGGTATCAGTATAATGAGGGAAAAAATAGCCAGTATCCCTATGACTAAATCATAGGTTGTAAGCCTTCTGGAAGGGTTGTTTGTTGTATTTTCAGTTGTACTGTTTGCTGCCATAATTATTTGTTCCTTTCCAACCCGGAGTGGTTGAGGTCGTGGGTACCGCGGGCCACCCCTATCTTAGCTGATAAAGAGCAATGCATCAACCTGAGGGACCGGCTGTATTTGTATCTTGACAAGCGGCTTCAAACAATCTATCTTTGCACTAACATTTCCCATGGTCATCGTGTGCGAGGTCTCAGGCTCTATTTTTGGCAGATAAAGGGTTGTGGGCATAAGGTGCTGGCAGAGCGAGGGGGTCATTAGAGTAACGCCTGTTTCTGGAGGGTCATCCAATGTGTTGGAAGGAGTATGCTCAAGGAGGCTTTCAATGACAACAATCGAATTTACCGAACCGATATCGAGTTATGCAACCCGTGTTGAGCGGTATGCAGCCGGCAAAGCCTTGCGTTCCAGGGCCCTACGTACCAGCCATGGAGAGTGGGCCTCTACTGCTGATCGTCTCGATCCGATTGGTCTGCTCGAGGAGTCGAACCGCACCCGCGTGCCGCACCTTGTGCCCATCCGTTATGGACGCATGTCCCTCTCACCGTTCGCGTTCTTGCGCGGCTCGGCGGGGGTCATGGCCTCTGATCTGGCGAAAACGCCCGTTTCGGGCATCAAGGTGCAGATCTGTGGAGATGCCCATTTGAGTAACTTCGGCTTCTTCGCCACACCAGAACGCAACCTGGTCTTCGACGTGAACGACTTTGACGAGACGCTGCCTGGACCCTGGGAGTGGGATGTGAAGCGGCTGGCAGCCAGCATCGTGGTGGCAGGGCGGCAGAACGGTTACACGGCTCAAGAGATCAGGCAGTCTGTGGTCGGGAGTATACAGGAGTACCATACCTTGATGCAGAACATGGCAACCATGCAATATTTCCCCGTGTGGTACCTGCACTTCAGCGTTGAGGGGCTGATGGAGATGGTGAACCGCAAAGAACAGGAACGCCTCCAAAGAGAGGAGAAGAAGGCAAGTCGCCGTACAAGCCTGAAGGTCTTTCCCAAGATAGCCGAGGTCGTTGACGGTCAGTACCGCATCAAGGATGAGCCGCCGCTGATCGTGCATTACGCGGATCTTGGCGATATCAAAAAGACGGAGGAATATGAGGCCGAAAAGATCAAGGGCTATTTTGAAGCCTACCTGGAGACACTGCCAGATGATCGGAAGGTACTGCTCAGCAAGTACCATTTCGTCGACAACGCTCAGAAAGTGGTCGGGGTGGGCAGCGTAGGAACGCGCACCTCCGTCGTGTTGCTCATGGCAGGAGGTGACGGAGATGATCCGCTCTTCCTGCAGGTCAAGGAAGCACAGGCCTCGGTGCTCCAACCCTACGTGGGTAGCAGTCCCTACCCCAACCATGGGGAGCGGGTGGTTCAGGGACAACGATTGATGCAGTCAGCGAGTGATATCTCCCTGGGCTGGACACGAACCGACTCTATCGACTACTATGTGCGACAGTTGCGTGATATGAAGTTGTCTGAAGATATTGAGACAATGACGAAGAAAGAATTCGATCTGTATGCCCGCTGGTGTGCCATGGCCCTTGCGCGAGCGCATGCCCGCAGCGGAGACCCGGCCCAAATCAGCGGCTACCTGGGCAGCGGTAATCTGTTTGAACAGGCGATTGCATCCTTTGCCGAGGCATATGCGAATCAAACCGAGCGCGATCACGCGGCGTTGCTCGCAGCTATCAAGGAGGGTCGAATACAGGCTGAGGTCGATGTATAAGGAGAGGCTATAACGATCATCTGTGAGCAATATGACCTGTCCACTCATCATACGGACACCATCGAGGAATCTCAGGTCAAGATATGGAAATACGCATGTGGGATGGCCATCCCACATGCGACAAGATCAGTGACGAGCAATGTGCGCTACTCCGCGAAAGCCTCGCGGAGCTGGTCTTCTTGCTCTTTAGACAAGTTGGTCTGAATGATCTCGAACTGCTGGCCTTTGACTGCTTCAACAACCTTGTGATGCCATACTTATCAAGCCTCTTTTTTCCCAGGTTCTTGCGTATCAGCCACAGCTTGCACCGTTTCGGCTGCCCCGATTTGCTCCGCGCCTTCGGCCACACTGGTCACGCCTTCAGCGACCATCTCCTCTGTAGCCTGTCGCATCCCCTTTGCTGCCGCCATTCTGGCTAATCCCTCTGCCGTCAACTCGACGCCAGCTTGAGCCAGGTCTTCGCTTTGCTCCTCCGCTATGTCCGACATAGTAAGCCGGATGGCTCCCTCCGTAACCTCATCCTTACCCAGGCTTTCGACCTCGGCACTGGTCTGCGCCATCGCTTCCGACAAAGCCCGTGTCGCGCCAAACCGCAAGAGCGTCTTGACCGCGATCGCTTGCAGTTCTTCACCCTTGGCTTCCAGGAAGTCGGCGATCACGGGTGCTCCAAGCGCCCCTACCACATCGCTGACTGTCCATAGCTGGCCGGCAATCGCGGCGATCTCCATACCGCGCCGCAAATCAGCCTCACTCATCGCGCTGACAACCGCGCTCTGCACGGCGATGTCATCGGATGCAGCAAGCAGTTCGGCGCCTTGGGCTACATCGCGCGCGCCCGCTTCTCCGACTACTTCGCCCAGCCTGGCCACGCGTTGGGCGACGAAAACCGCATCAGCCCCGCGCGTCGCCTCACTGGCTCCTTCTGCCAGTTCAATGCGGCTTACCGTTGCTGCGTCTCCAGCTGCTTGTAACATTTCGACACCTTCGGTGACTGTCGCAGCGCCCTCCTGTGAAGCTTTGGTTGCTGCGGATTGTAATTGTTCTTTCGTACTTTTCTCTGACATGTTTTTTCTTCCTTTCAAATAGACTGCTGTCAAATAGACTGATGAACGCTAAAAGTTGTGTGGAAACAAGCGAAACGGGTTCACGAGCTCAATATGAATTCGCCTACATTGTTACACAGACAGAGCAATACAATCTCAGTCTTAAGTATAAGTATAGTAGGCCAGGAACGGAAGTACATCCCCAGAACGAGCTATTTTTGCCCACTTCCCCCACACATAAATGTAGCGCGTAGTTAGTCTTCCGGCTTCCTGTCCGGTTACTTCTTCTCCTCTCAAAACTAACCAGCTAGTCTGGTCTGCGGACGTCTTTGGCTCGATCCTTTTCCTTGTGTCAAGTTGGTTAGCGTATGGGGAGCCAGGTTTAGCCGCCGCTTAATAGCTTCCGCCATGCTGCTGCAACCGCATCGAGCGCTTGTTGAGGTGTCTTTGCACCGGCGAGAGCAGCCTGGACATTCGGATCGAAGTCGGTGAACAACTGCCCGCCCTGTGGGATTATCGGACGGTTGCGCGCTACATCTTTCACGGCATAGTACCCAGAGATGACCGGGTTGGCTGAAACAGCTGAGTCCTGATATGCGGACTGGCGTGTTGGCAGCGTATGGTTCGCCTTCGCGATGGCAACCTGGTTAGCCGTCGAGCTCATGAACGAGATGAACTTGTACGCTTCAGCAGGATGCTGGGTGCCAGCATAAATGACATAGGTCTGTCCACCCGTTGGCGATCCAGTGGCTGCACCGGGGCCTGTTGGGATACCGGCAATGCCGAGGTTGCTTTTATTCGATACGAATGCGGAACCAGTCAGGATATTCGCTGCCTCCCAGGGTCCCTGGAAGATCATTGCGGTTGTGCCATCTTTGAAATCAGTGGTCATGTTGATGTAGCCGTTGTTGAAGTCAACTTTGGTGGGCATGACCTTATCCTGGTTCTGCAATTTGAGCAAGAACGTCAGACCAGCAACTGAGCCCGCGTTGTTGACCAGAATGGTCTTGCCATCGGTATCGATCATACCACCGCCGAAAGCCCAGAGGAATGGCAAGGCGAAGTACGAGGCGCCGGAGGTCTCAAAACCGAATTTCGCTGCTTTGGTCTGGGCTACTTTGATGGCGTCGGCTTCAAGCTGGTCCATCGTTGCCGGTGGGCTGGTAATGCCAGCTTTCGCCAGCTTTGACTTGTTGTACATCAAAGCCAGGAAGCTGGTTACCTGGGGCAGTCCATAGAGATGACCATTGTACCTGTCATAGTTGAGCGCGAAAGTCAAATAGTCTGACAGGTCACTCTGACTGACATACTGGTCGATGGGGAGCAGGTAGCGCAACGATGCGAACTGCGTGGCCCAATCAACATCAGAACGGAGAACATCTGGTGCTTTGCCGGCCTGGGCGGCGGTGGCAAACCTGGCCTGCGCTTCACCATAAGGTACGAGTTGAGCGCTGATCTTGATGTTGGGATTCTGTTGCTCAAAGGCCTGAATTTGACTGAGAATAAGGGAAGTTTCCGAAATACCCTCAGTGTACCAGTACGTCAGCGTGACTGGTGCGCTTGCTGTAGGGGTACTACCGCTAGTGCTGGTACTGCCAATACATGCGGTAAGTTGCAATATCAGCAATGTACACAGGCTGATTGCGACCATAGTTAGGCGTCCTGGCCTCATAGAATGTTCATCCAAATTAAAAATTGCAGGGCGCGTAAAACATGGCCCGAAAGATGATAAGCATTACAAAAACTCTCAATTTGTTGCAATTTGTTCCCCGCCAAACTGTTGAGCATTCAACTGTTTAATTGATAACAGTATAACTAGCAAGTGTTGGGATGTAAATGGTTGATTTTTTTCAAAATTTAGGGTATGCTTACTCTAACGTTTGTTTGCCTTCCACTCATTTGAAATTCATCGCTGCAACGATCTTAAGGAAGTACCTACGGTCAGCAGCGATGCAAGGAAGTACTTGTGGAAGTTTTGGCAAGCAGAACGTGAAGAGGTCCCGTTGACTCCCAACTGTTTGAAACAGTTGCAGCGTGGACATTAAGCGAAGCTCTAGTATTGTTTAGCGCAACAAGATGACGAAACAGTCGTACCTGTTGCCAGGAGCGCAAAGGAGTATCTGTAATGGCGCGTGTCCAATTTGATCATGTCTACAAGCGTTTTAACAAAGTTGAGATTGTACATGATATCAATCTCGACATCAGGGACAAGGAGTTTCTTGTCCTGGTCGGTCCCTCTGGTTGTGGGAAGAGTACCTGTCTGCGTATGGTGGCCGGTTTAGAAGAGCTATCGGAAGGCGAAATTTACATTGGCGATAAGCTGGTAAATGGAGTTGCTCCCAAAGATCGCGATATCGCGATGGTGTTCCAGAACTATGCTCTCTATCCTCACATGAGCGTCTTCGACAATATGGCTTTTAGCCTCAGGTTACGCCACTTTCCCAAAGATCAGATCAAGAAGCGGGTTGATGAAGCCGGCGAAATCCTCAATCTCACGCCATTCCTGAAACGTAAACCGAAAGAACTCTCCGGCGGTCAGCGGCAACGTGTCGCCCTTGGTCGTGCTATCGTTCGAGAACCGCAGGTCTTCCTTATGGATGAGCCGCTCTCTAACCTGGATGCCAAATTGCGTGTGGAGACACGGGCAAATATAACCAAATTGCACCAGCGCATTCAGACAACGGTAATTTATGTCACGCACGACCAGACTGAAGCAATGACGATGGGTAGCCGCATTGCTGTGCTCAATGGCGGAATCATCCAGCAACTGGGTCCACCGCAAGAACTCTACGATAATCCGGCGAACCTCTTTGTGGCAGGTTTCATTGGCTCTCCCTCTATGAATTTCTTCCCTGGAGCGAAGGTTGTCAGTGAAGGTGATTCCACCAGGATAGTGCTTGATAACATCGGACAAGTTGCGGTGCCACCGCTGTATGTGGAGTCGGCGCGTACTGCGGCAGGAAAAAACCTCACTTTTGGTTTACGACCGGAAAGCTTGGAAGATACGGCTCTTCTCTCAACAGATGCCCAAAGCGGTTCTAGCTCTATTCTCGAGGCAACGGTAGATGTGGTCGAGAACCTGGGCAGTGAACTGCTGGTGTATTTGACGAGTGGCGGGAAGACGATCCTTGCCCGTCTCGATCCTCGTTCCACGGCCCATGTCGGAGGCCATGTGCGCTTGCATGTTGATAACGCTCATATTCACCTGTTTGATTCGGATACTGGAGTAGCTTACTTCTAGCATTCAGGTATAGAATGAAAACGAGGCTGATCTGAGCACTGCTCAGGCCAGCCTCGTTTTGTCTCACGCCATTACTGCATCTGTTGTGGCGGCATCTCCTGTGGGTACTGTGCCTGTGGCTGTTCATAGCTACAGTGGCATATCGATCAGCGCACGGCGAATACCGGTTAATGCTGTTTGTATATCCTGCGCATCCAGACCATAGTGGGTGACGGCCCTGATTGTCCCCTCGCCGATCGTTCCCATCAAGACGCCATGTTCCTGTGCTTTTGCCAGAAATTGCATCGTCTCTTCATGCGTCAACCGCTGTTGCTGGGTGTTTAGTACCGCAAAATTGACGATGTTGGTGACGACCCGTTCAACATCGATCTCAATTTGTGGGTAGTCTGCCAATCCATAGGCGAGTTGCTTACAATGTTCGTGATCCTCTGCGAGCCGCTCCACCATCTGTTCAAGCGCGACAATGCCAGCCGCCGCGATGATGCCAGCCTGGCGCATACCGCCACCTAACAGTTTACGCATACGATGTGCTTTATGAATAACCTCTCGACTGCCCACAACTATAGAGCCAACCGGTGCGCTCAATCCCTTCGAGAGACAAAACATCATCGAGTCTACCTGCTGTGCCAGGGTACTTACCGGAACGCCAAGGGCTGTAGCAGCATTAAAAATTCGCGCGCCATCCATGTGCACTGTTATTCCATGTGCATGAGCAAGGCTGGTGAGTGCTTCGAGCTGCTCCAGATTCAAAACTGTACCGCCGCAGCGGTTATGCGTGTTCTCGATACAGAGCAGGGCCGTTGGTGCAGCGTGTTCATCGCTGCCATCGGAGATACCGGTCTCGATCTTGTACAGGTCGAGCATCCCGTTGGCGTCCGTAGGGATGACATACATCGGTGAACCACCCAACGTAGAGGCGCCGCCTACTTCATAGTGGTAGATATGCGACTGGTTGCCTACCATCACCGCTTCACCACGTCCAGCGTGCGCCAGGACCGCAGTGGCATTGCCCATTGTTCCAGTGGGTACAAAGAGAGCTGCCTCCTTTCCGGTGCGCTCTGCCGCCAATTCTTGTAAGCGATTGATGGTAGGGTCTTCGCCGTAGACGTCATCTCCAACTTCAGCCCTGTACATCGCCTCACGCATAGCGGGCGATGGTAATGTCACGGTATCGCTCCGTAGATCGATGATCATGAAAGCACTCCTTTTGTTGCTTTTGAAATACCCTGGACAACTGAGCGCATCAGAAGAGCAAAAATCCCCATCCTAATGGGTCACATTGGTCAAGAATCCATTCATTGCGACCGGCGATGTAGGCGCTACCACCTACCTCAGGGACGATTGCGCTATAAGGTCCAAACTGGGTATGCTCCACGACTTTTCCTCGAAAGACACTGGCAGTTCCCAGGATGCTTTCGATCATGATTTCTTGCTCGTCGGCAATCTTGCCCTTAGCATGATGCCACGTTTTACTCCTGGGTGGTATAGCGACTAGATTTGTCTTTTCTCATCAAATCTATCCAAGCATCATCTCTTCTTGCATGATTCGCTTGACATTTGTTCTATGCCCTGCTATCTTCTCTGAAGAGCACTTTGACAATCTAAGAGTGTTTCAGAGGGTTCCGTAGTAAAACGCTCCTACGGGTAAAAGCGCTCGCGTGTTGGGAGGAGTCCCAACGTGCTCCAGGCTTTTTCACACTGCAAACGTTTTTGCAGCAGCCTGATCCGCACATTTCGCTCGAGTGCCTTTCATCTCTGGATGAAGCGCACGCCGGTTGGCCGTAGTCCAACCGCCCGCCTAGTTCGTTCGTCAACGGGCGTAGGTCAAGGCAAAGAGCGCATCAATGCAACATTTGATGATGTTTTTTGCAACTATAATCTACTACCCTCTCATTTTACCACTTTCTTTCAGCGTTCTTTACACCAGAAAGATTTCTTGGGATAGGAGGAAGAGCATGGAACTGAACTGGAATGCTCGCCCACTGGCTGGAAATGCAACAGTGATTACAACTATCGAGGCACATGCAGCGGGTGAGCCGTTACGGATCATCACAGGTGGGTTGCCCGAATTGCAAGGCGTCACTATACTTGAGCGGCGCCGCTATATGCAGCAGCACTACGATCATATTCGGCGAGCGCTCATGTGGGAGCCACGGGGACACCGCGACATGTATGGGTGTGTGCTGACCCAACCAGTGACGCCCGAGGCTGATCTGGGGGTCCTGTTCATGCACAATGAGGGGTATAGTACGATGTGTGGACATGGAGTGATTGCACTCGTGACCACGCTCTTGCAGACGGGCGCGTTGGCAGCGAAGGGGCAACAGACGCTGGTCAACCTTGACACTCCTGCGGGACTAGTACGTGCTACAGCTCACCTCGATAATAGTGGGCATGTAGAATATGTATCGTTCCTGAACGTACCTTCATTCTTGTACGCCAACGATGTTGAACTGGACGTACCTGCATATGGACGTCTGATCGTAGATGTCGCCTTCGGCGGCGCATTCTATGCCTTTATACCTGCTGCACAGCTAGAGCTGAGCGTAACGCCGGAACAGGTGAATCAACTTGCTGCGGCAGGGGATATGATTACAAAGGCGGTCAACGCAGTTCTACCCGTAAAGCATCCGCTTGAAGAAGACCTGGGCTTTCTGTATGGCACAATTTTCACCGGGCCGCCCGAAGACCCGGCTCATCATAGCCGTAACGTCTGCATCTTTGCCAACGCCGAGGTTGATCGCTCGCCCACAGGGACAGGTGTTTCTGCTCGCCTGGCCTTGCATTATGCGAAGGGCGAAATAACTGATGGTCAGCAAATCATCATTGAGAGTATTTTAGGGGCAGCCAGCACGTTCAGTGGGCGAGTAGTTGGCCATGCACAGGTTGGGCCATATAGAGCGGTTGTTCCCGAAGTAGGTGGCAGGGCATTCGTCACAGGGCGACATGCGTTTGTTATTGACCCGGGCGATGAACTGGGACGAGGGTTCTTTCTCTCCTGAACTTACGTTCCTGTCTCCGCTGGCAGCAGTTATCCAAATGCGAAAGTTCAGATGGCCGGGAGAGACCTGGGCTACATCAACACATCCAGATTTTCTCATGAGGCAACATTTCAGCCAACGTAAGATTTTTCGTGAGTCAATTCGGAATACGAATTCTTGACAAGTTAATAAGAAGTAATATATTCTTTGGGAAGAAGGTAACAAGACACGTTGGCGTACAGTGTAGGTTTTTGTAGTTTCACACTTTGTATTCAAGTAGGATTAGTATTTTCGATTGAACAATAGCTATTTAGACCCATTCCTTGAGGCTTCTACATTCGTAGAACTCCTTCACCACAGAGCGCACCAACATCCTGAGAGGGAAGCGTATACTTTCCTGATCGATGGAGAAATAGAAGGCGCTCGTTTGACTTATAGTGACCTGGATCGTAAGTCCCGTGTTGTTGGCGCCTGGCTCCAGCAACATTTAGAGTTTGGATCGCGTGCTCTGCTCGTCTATCCTTCCGACCTGGATTTTATCACCAGCTTTTTCGGCTGTCTGTACGGTGGAGTAATCGCGGTTCCGACCTATCCTCCACAAACTCGGACAAGACGCAGCCTGGAAAAGGTACGAGCCATCATTCGTGATGTTCAGCCTGCAGTCATTCTCACTACCTCATCGCTCTTACCTCTGGTTGAGAGTGTTTTTGTACAGGCCCAGGAATTGCAGGCAGTGCCCCTGGTCACCACCGACAACATCGACCCCATCCTGGCAGAGCGATGGCATGACCTGGCGGTTGACAGCAGCACGCTCGCTTTTCTCCAGTACACCTCAGGCTCTACAGGTATGCCGAAGGGAGTGATGCTCACGCATAGCAATCTATTGCACAATGCGGCACTCATCTATCAACATTTTGAAATGGGTCCTGAGATTCGAGGTGTGAGCTGGCTGCCACTCTACCACGATATGGGGCTGATAGGTGTGGCCCTCCAGACTATCTATGCCGGTATACAGAGCACCATCATGTCACCGGCAGCATTTCTGCAACGCCCTATCCGCTGGTTACAGGCAATCTCTCGCACGAGAGCTACGACGAGCGCCGCACCAAACTTTGCCTATGACCTCTGCGTGCGTAAGATCACTCCTGAGCAGAAGGCGGAACTTGATCTAAGCAGTTGGACTACCGCCTTTAATGGCGCCGAGTCCATCCGCCAGGAAACCATGGAGCGTTTTGCAGAAGCGTTTGCCCCCTGTGGTTTCCGCCTGGAGGCATTTACTCCCTGCTATGGGCTTGCCGAGGCAGTGCTGCTTGTCACCGGCGCGCGAAAAGAAGCACTGCCGACCGTGCGCACGTTGCAGACAACAGCACTGGCCCAGAACCAAGTCGTCGTGACCGGATCGAACAATACTACTGAGCCCGAAAAGTCGCAAACGTTTGTGGGCTGTGGCCATGCACCGGCGGGTTTGGAAATCATAATCGTTAATCCAGAATCGTGCATCCCCTGTCCACCTGACGAAATAGGCGAGATCTGGGTCTCCAACCCGAGTATCGCGCAGGGGTACTGGCAGAAGGCTGAGGAGACACAGCAGACGTTCCGGGCGTACCTGGCTACTACCGGAAAGGGGCCTTTTCTGCGCACCGGCGACCTGGGATTTTTGCAGGATGGTGAGTTGTTCGTGACTGGTCGCATCAAAGACTTGATCCTCATTCGAGGACGCAACCACTATCCCCAGGATATCGAACTGACTGTAGAAGAGAGCCATCCAGCCTTGCGGCCCAGTTGTGGCATAGCGTTTTCGATTGATGTGTTGGGTGAAGAGCGGCTGGTGGTTGTTCACGAAATCGAGCGGCAGTTCAGGAATCTGGATGTAGAGGAGGTGGTTGGAGCTATTCGCCAGGCGGTGGCAAGACAACATGAATTGCAAGTCTATGCGGTCGCCCTCGTCAAAGTGGGGAGCATTCCCAAGACCTCCAGCGGCAAACCCCGGCGCAATGCTTGCCGGGAAAAGTTTTTAGCACGAGTTCTAGACATGGTGGGAGAATGGACTCTCTCTGCCGAAGAAAGCGAGGGGAAAACATCATCCTTTGAGACAAGCGAGCATAGGAAACAGGAGGAGATCTCGCCAGAGCAGGAACCTCAAACAGCGGTAGGCAATGGTAGACGGATGCGTGAGGAACTCCTTCTTGTCGAACCTGCAGAACGCCAGCGATTGCTTGAGGAGCATATACGTGGAAGGATAGCCAGAGTACTGAAACTTTCGCCCTCTCGATTGGATGTCCAGCGACCGTTCAACAGCCTGGGACTCGACTCTTTGGCGGCTTTAGAACTGAAAAACTGGATCGAAGAAGAACTGCAGGTCCAGGTTCCCATCACAGCTTTTCTTCAGGAACCCGGCATTGCCCAATTCTCCGCTCAACTCCTTGAGCAGCTCGCACAAACGCCCTCCTCACAGTCGATGCTTCCTCTGCTCATAGAGCCGCAGAGCGCAAGTGAGAGAGGAAATGATCGAAACGGCACCATCAGCGAGATCAGCCCGCAAAAGGCTGAACAATTACTGACGCGGTTAGATCAACTTTCCGATGAGGAAATAACCGCGTTGCTCGATCAGCTCTCATCATGAAGAAGACGGCCAGATCACTTCAGGATGAGGAAGTAGGTTTGTTGTCTAGTGAGATGTTAGAAAAGCGGGGGAACGTATGAGTGACACTGCTAAAAGCAGTACTGATCTTTCACCTGGGCAAAAGCGAGCGTATCTTGCGCAGTTGCTACGGGAAAAAGCGAAGACAGGGGCGACTACGAGGCAACCAGACCCTGAGGAGTTTCCACTTTCTCGCGGTCAGAGAGCTTTATGGTTTCTGTACCGGCTCGCACCGGAGAGCACAGCTTACAACCTGCTTTACGCAGCACACATTCATTCCGTCCTGGATATTTCGGCACTGCAACGTGCAGTTCGTGCACTGATGCAACGCCACCCTATTCTGACGGCTACATATACTTTACAGAATGGCGAACCCGTTCAGCACTTTCACCCCCAGCACCCTGTTCCGTTTGAGGTAATAGACGCTTCTACATGGAGCTGGGAACAACTGAATGCGCGACTACAGGAAGATGGAGATCTCCCGTTTGACCTGGAAAAAGGGCCCGTACTATCTATCAAGGTGTTTGTGCGGGCAGCGCAGGATTACATTCTTTCGCTGACTGCCCACCACATCGCTTTAGACTTCTGGTCGCTTGATCTCCTCATTGACGAGCTCTGTGTGCTGTATGCAGCAGAAAGAGCCGGAGTACCGGCGCCGCTCCCGGTACATGCTCCGCAATATACAGACTATGCGCGGTGGCAAGCAGAAATGCTCGCAGGCCCAGAAGGTGAGCGACTCTGGACATACTGGCGACAAGAGCTAGCCGGAGAGTTATCTCTTTTGAACCTGCCAACCGATAGGCCGCGACCACCAGTCCAGACATATCGTGGAGTTTCACACGTCATCGAACTGGGTGAGGCATTATCCAAACAACTCAAGGCGCTCGCGCAGACCGAGAAGGCGACCCTGTACATGGTCCTTGTGGCGGCATTTGAGACCTTGCTGTTTCGCTATACTGGCCAGGATGACATTCGTATAGGTACTACAATGGCAGGTCGAAGTCGGGCAGACCTGCAGAAAATCGTAGGTTATCTTGCAAATTCTGTCGTTCTACGAGCACACTTTGCCGACGACCTTACCTTCAAAGGGCTGCTCGGTCAGGTACGCCATAAGGTAATTGCAGCGCTTGAACATCAAGATTATCCGTTTCCTTTGTTGGTAGAGCGGCTTCAACCGAAGCGAGACGCCAGCTACTCACCGCTCTTCCAGGTCATGTTTGTCTGGGACAAGCAGCGCGAACACGAGGAGCAAGACAGGGCATCCCTTGGGCAAGGCGAAACAGCGGCACGCCTTGCCCAGGAAAGGTTGAGGCTAGAACCACTCCTTTTAGGACAACAAGGAGCACCCTTTGATCTATCGCTGAGAATATCTGAGGAACACGGTTCGCTCGTTGCTGATTTTCGCTACAATGTGGATCTGTTTGATGCTACTACGATTGCTCGTATGGCAGGGCATTACCGCACGCTGCTCGAAGGCATCGTCGCTCATCCTGAGCAGCGACTTGTGGACTTACCGCTGCTAACAGAAACAGAGCAGCAGCAGTTCCTGGTTGAATGGAATGATACGAAGAGTGACTATCCAGCACACCTGTGCATCCACCAGTTGTTTGAGTCGCAGGTGCAACAGACTCCAGAGGCTACAGCAGTAGTATTCGAAGGCAACGAACTTACCTATAGAGAGTTGAACCGGCGAGCTAATGTGCTGGCCCATACACTTCAGATGTTGGGGGTAGGACCGGATGTACTGGTGAGCGTGTGCATGGAACGCTCTCTCGAAATGGTTGTCGCCCTCATGGGTGTCTTGAAGGCAGGCGGCGCCTATGTACCCTTAGATCCCACGTATCCAGGAGAACGACTGGCCTACATGATACAAGATGCCCAGATGTCCATAGTGCTCACGCAAACGCAATTGCTCGATCTGTTACCGAAGGAGGGCATGAAAGTTATCTGTCTAGACGCGAACTGGAATCCTCCTGACGAAGAAGAGAACCCGGTCAGTACTGTTCAGGCCGAAAATTTGATGTACATGATCTACACCTCTGGCTCGACAGGTAAGCCCAAGGGCGTGATGAATATCCACAGGGGTGTATGCAATCGCCTGCACTGGATGCAGCAAGCCTATGCCCTGATGCCGGCCGATCGTGTTTTGCAGAAGACGCCTTTCAGCTTTGATGTCTCGGTCTGGGAGTTTTTCTGGCCCTTAATGACTGGAGCAAGCCTTGTTGTGGCCCGCTCGGGTGGGCACCAGGATCCTGGTTACCTTGTCTCCCTGATTGCCGAACAGCAGATTACCACTCTCCACTTTGTACCTTCGATGCTCCAGGTGTTTTTGACGGAGCCAGGACTTGAGCGCTGCGCCAGCCTGAAGCGTGTCATTTGCAGTGGTGAAGCCCTCCCATTTGAACTGCAGGAACGCTTCTTCTCGCGTCTTGATGTCGAGCTGCATAATCTCTACGGTCCGACAGAGGCGGCGATAGACGTGACGTACTGGCGCTGCAAGCGCGAAAGCCAGAACAGGATGGTTCCTATTGGTCGTCCCATTGCAAACACGCAAATCTACATCCTGGATCGCTTCATGCATCCTGTACCCATCGGCGTGCCTGGTGAGATGTACATTGGTGGCGTCGGTGTCGCCCGCGGCTACTACAACCGTCCTGAGTTAACGGCTGAAAAGTTTATACCAGACCCTTTCGGGAATGAAGCAGGAGCCCGGCTGTTCAAGACAGGTGACCTTGCACGTTACCGACCGGATGGCGCTATCGAGTTTCTTGGTCGCATCGACTACCAGGTCAAGATTCGTGGTTTCCGTATCGAACTCGGTGAAATCGAGGTGGTACTGGCGCAACATCCAGCCATCAAAGAAGTTGTGGTGGAGGCTCGTGAGGATACACCGGGCAACAAGCGCCTCGTCGCATATCTTGTTCCTGCCGTGAGAGTGGAGACAGCTGATCTCTCCGTTGAAGCATTGCGGAACTTCTTGAAGGAAACGTTGCCCAGCTACATGATTCCTTCTGCTTTCGTGATACTTGATACACTGCCATTGATGTCAAATGGAAAAGTGAACCGTATGGCATTACCTGCGCCCGAGATGATACGCCCGAAACTGGAAGTGGCCTACGTGCCACCCCGTAACCCGACAGAGGAACTACTGGCCAAGATTTGGGCTCAGGTGCTTGGCATCGATAAAGTGGGCGTCTATGACAACTTCTTTGACCTGGGTGGAGCCTCTATCCAGAGCCTACAAGTCATTACCAAAGCGAACGAGCTAGGATTACGGCTCACTCCTGAATTGCTGTTTGAGCACCAGACGATCGCGGAGTTAGCAGCTGTAGCTGCTCCCGAAGGAGGGGGGCTTGCGTCTGCCCTGGGGTGGAGTGACCAGAGTGACATACCTGCTCCTGGTAAGGAGGTATCGGTTTCGCACCAACCTGTTCAGACGGCGAGAGGCAACACGATCATTGAAAGCATCGGCGTCTACCTTCCTCCAAAGATTAGTTCCACGCGAGAGGTTTTGCAGAACTGCCATAAACCGGTGAATTTTCCGCTGGAGCAGTTAACGGGTATCGTTTCCCGGCGTATGGCAGGGGAGACAGAATTCGCTATCGATTTAGCGAAGAAGGCCGTTGCAAACTGCCTCGAGAATTCTAAATATGGCCCGGAGGATATAGACCTGCTCATTTGCGCGAATATTTCCCGCTGTGATGGTCCAAATTTCCATGTTTCGTTTGAACCGAGTACGTCCGTGCGGCTGAAACAGCACTTCAGTTTTACGAACGCCCTCGTCTTCGACGTTTCCAATGCATGCACCGGCATGTTTACTGCCCTCTTCATCGTCGATGCCTTTCTCAAGGCCGGGTTGATTCGTCGAGGCATGGTAGTCAGCGGGGAATACATCACTCATCTCATCCAAACCGCGCAGAAAGAGATCGAGGGATACATGGATTCTCGTCTCGCTTGCCTAACAGTGGGTGATGCTGGAGCTGCGCTGATTCTGGAAGAAGCGCCCAACAGTAAGGTCGGCTTTCACGAGCTCGAGTTGTACACGCTCGGTCGCTACTATGACTACTGCATCGCCAGGGCCACAGAGCAAGAGCATGGCGGCGCGATCATGTTCACGGATGCGATCAAGGTCTCCTCGGTTAACATCCAGCAAGCAATTTCGCACGCGGCGCATATACTACAACGTTCTGGATGGACACCGGATGCATTTCAACACATCATCATGCATCAAACCTCCCAAATGTCGCTGTATGATGCAGCTCGTGAGATCAACAGCTTCTTCAAGAAAGAGATTTGTAATCAGAACAACGTTATTAACAACCTTGCTCAACGTGGCAATACTGCGACGACGACACATGTTGTTGCGCTCATGGATTACATTCTCTCCAACAAAATTCGGTCGGGCGACAATGCGATCTTTGGTATCACCGGTTCCGGAGCTACCATCGGCACAGCATTGTACACCTTCGACAACTTACCAGATCGCCTGCGCCAGGCAGCACGTGGACGCAGTCCTGAGAAGATCAAGGGAGAGCCCGAACAGAGAAAAGCTGCTCTCTGGCTGTCTCGCACTCCCAATATACAGCGAGTGCGCATAGAAAGCGTTGGTACTTCGCCAGAAGGGACGCCGGTGAAGAGCCTGGAACTGGTACAGGCAGCCGCCAGGAACTGTCTTGAGCAGTCGTCATATAATAAAAGCGATATCGATTTGCTCATCTTCGCCGGAGTGTACCGGGACGACTTTATTAGCGAACCAGCTATTGCTTCCATTGTGGCAGGTGAACTGAGGATAAACGATACCATCGCCTCACAACAGGACAAGAAAACGTTCGCCTTCGATGTATTTAACGGCGCACTGGGTTTTCTCAACGCCTGTCACGTTGCTGCAGGCATAATTGCAGCGAAAAAAGCGGATCGTGCGATGGTTGTTGCTTCGGAAATTGAAAACAACAAAGAGACTTTTCCGATAGAACTTCGCGGCCTCAAAGAGAGCGGCTCAGCCGTCATTTTGGATGCAAGCTCTGATGGTCAGACAGGATTTGGCAATTTTGTCTTTAAATATTCCACTGAGCACATCGAAGCATACTCAGCATATACAGCGGTTCGGAGCGGTAAAGCAGGCATGCACTTCGAGCAAGCTCCTGAGCTTGAAACCTACTACCTGCAATGTATCCGCGATTCGGTCGACGAATTACTGCGCGTTGAGCAGTTGGACATGGCTCAGGTCAAAGTGATACTTCCGCCGCAAATCTCTGCGGTATTCATTACTGCGTTGAGTGACACAATGAATATCAACAGAGACAAGTTTGTGGATGTATCCCACAAAGACGGTGACCTTTTTACTTCGTCATTGGCCTATACACTGCAGTATGTTCGCAAGCAACGCCTGGTGGAGCCAGGAGATATCGGGTTGATCATCAGCGTTGGTGCAGGCGTACAAGTAGGTTGCGCTACCTACTACTTCTAAGGTGTCCAGGACGACTCGTGAGCAGGATGATTGGAAATGGCAGAGTTTGATGGCGCATGGAAGCTACCATTGACAGAACTGACGCTACCGCACGATGAGGTTCACGTGTGGCGTGCTTCGCTTGACCAACACCCTTCATTCGTAGAACAGCTCGGTCAGACGCTGTCAGCCGCTGAGCGCACACGAGCCGAGCGTTTTTACTTTACGCACGATAGGCAACGCTTCATTATCTGCCGTGGTTTCCTCAGGAGCATTTTGGGGCGCTATATGGGCATTGAGCCGGAGCAGGCGCAATTTTGCTCTGGACCCTACGGCAAACTGGCACTTGCAGAGACACGACCAACTGTCAAGGTAACTCATACGCCTGCGGCGCCGTGGGACGACAACACACTTCGATTTAACGTGTCTCATTCACAGGCGCTTGCCCTCTACGCGTTTACACGAGGGCGAGAGATTGGTGTAGACCTGGAGTACATTCGCCCTGTCGAGGGAGCCGAGCAGATTACTGAACGCTATTTTTCTGTGCAGGAAAGTTGCATACTCCGTAATCTTCCTCCCAATAAGAGGGACGAGCAATTTCTTCTCTACTGGACACGCAAAGAAGCCTATCTGAAAGCTTGTGGAGACGGGCTGACAGGACTGGAATCAATGCGCACTCAGTCTTACAACAGCCTTATCCCAACAGGCTGGTTCATTCAGCATTTGACGCCTACCCCTGGATATGTCGCCGCTCTTGCTGTACAAGACCAGGTGACTATCAGGATTGCTCCTCCACGCCTTGTATACTGGCAATGGGTATTGCCCGAGAAATGAACAGCGCGAGGTAATTTATGAAGATGGTAAGATTAAGGAAGAGCAGTGCAAGGCCACAAACGTTGGAGGGCGAGATTGCTATTGTGACAGGTGCCAATTCGGGTATTGGGGCGGTCACGGCGAAGGAGTTTGCCTGGCGCGGGGCAAAAGTGGTGCTGGCAGCACGCCGAGTGAACGAACTGGAGGCACAGGCAAAAGCCATTACCGAGGCGGGTTATTGTGCTGTTGCCATTCCCACAGATGTTACAGATCTCACACAGATAAGGCAACTGACAGAGCGTACAACAGAGCTGTTCGGACGGGTGGATGTGCTAGTGAACAATGCGGGAATTGCCTGGCGAGAGTCGTACATGGACAACACAATAGAACAGATCGAGCAAATTATCAATGTGAATTTGCTCAGTACTATCCTGTTGACACACGTGGTACTCCCAGGCATGTTGGAGCGGCATCACGGCTCTCTGATCTTCGTGGCTTCTGTGGCGGCTCATATCGCTGTAGACCCCCTTTATTGCGCAACCAAGTCTGGTGTGCGAGGCTTCGCGCTTTCGTTGCGTCGCGAGTTAGCAAACACTGGTGTCTCAGTCTCCGTTGTCTCACCAGGATTTGTCCACACTCCAATGAACAGCCACATGCGGATGCCTATGCCTGGTCCAGAACCGGTAGCGAGGGCAATTGCTGATCTGGCAACCCATCCACGGCGCGAAGTGGTCGTTCCGGGCTTCTACCGTCCAATCATAGAGGGCGAGCGTCTCTTCCCCTCGATAGCAGACCGTCTTATATGGCGGCTCCGTCCGCACGTCATTGCACCAACTCAATCGCCAAAACCTGCGGATTTGCCCATAAGGTCAAAGTAGCAATCCCTCTTGGGGATTGATCCTTTCATGCTGGAGGAGCAACAGTGGAAACCACGAAGCCGACCATTTTGATTCTCACCGCTCTGACCGGTGGAGGCCACTTGAGTCTTGCCCTGGCCTTGCAGGATATCCTGAGTGAGGACTACGAAACGCACATTGTGGACCCACAACCCGGCATCTTTCGTCAGTATTACACATTCGCGGGTCGGCATTCTTTAAGACTCTGGGGATTAGGATACAAGCATAGTGATAATGAGAAGGCCGCGTTACGGTTACACAAAACGCTGACCTTGCTCGTCCAGCAACGCCTGTACAGACTCACGGAACTTCTTAAACCTCGGCTCATCATAACGACACATACTCTGGTGTCGTATGAGATTGCTCACGTGCTTGTGCAGCAACGCGCAAGCACTCCGCTCGTGTTTCAGTTCAGCGAACTAGAGGAGGTTCATGCTACGTGGTTAACGGTGAAGAACGCGGATGCCTATCTTGTCCCAACTCGCGAAATATTTACACAGGCACGAGCACAGGGTATCAATGAAAGCCGTCTGCATCTGACCGGCATGCCGGTACGCAGACAGTTTCTAGAGGAATATAAAACAAGCAGAGCCGAAACACTTGCTCGCCTCGGTCTCGACTCTGCAGTGTTCACTGTTTTTCTCCAGGGAGGCGCAGAAGGAACTGCCGGGCTTGCTTCGATGGTGAAAAGTATTCTGTCGGTGGCTTCGCCTGTACAAATCATCCTGGCCGTGGGAACCAATAAGCAACTGGCAATGCGCTTTTCAAGCATTGCTCGCTTGAGAGTGCTGCCTTTTACACAAACCATTGCCCCCTACATGGCTGCGGCAGATGTGATCATCGGCAAGGCGGGACCGAACTTCATTGCAGAGGCGATGATACTAGAGAAGCCATTTCTCGCGACGTCCTTCATTCCTGGACAAGAAGCACCTAACCTTACATTTCTCGAGCGTCACAACCTGGGCTGGGTTTGCCTGGAACCGATGGCACTGCACCACCTGCTTACCAAATTAGCGAGCGATCCGGCAGTGCTGGCTGAAAAAGTCAATAGTATTCGAGTGTATCGCGCATGGAATATGCAAGCGAACCAGGGTATTTACCCAGTTATTGCGGAGCTACTAAATAGAACTTCGCAAAACCTGAGTGCACAATCACATTGAAAAGGCTTGTAATGCATGTTGCAGTGCTCTGCGGAGTGTCTACTTGACACCTGGCTTCACCCTCTCTTTGGAAACGTATAAAGATGGAGGAGTTCTTGCATGCGTAATGGAAACATACCTGTTTGTCTTTCATTGCTATTTGTCGTCGTGGTATGCACCGCCGCAGGCATTTCACCACTGGCAACGCAAAAGGCGCACATCGGCCCCTATCATTTGCTGTTGAGCTTTTACAGCCTACCGCGGACTGAACAACTCCTCAACATGACCATCCAGTCAACAACACCTGGTATGAATCTAGGGTTTTCACAGGCAGTCCTCGCCCCGGCTCCTGGCACTGACGCAACCGCCGTACATGTCACGCTCAGTCCCGACAGTGACACACCTGACGTCTACGATGTCAATGTCACACCGCCTATTCGCGGCCTATGGCTGCTCCACATGACAGCAAGCGGCCCCGCTGGCTCCTTTGCCGGTGATATCCCAATCGACGTTCTTGGTCCACCCGCCATCCCGGTGTGGCTAGGCTGGCTTATCGGTCTGTCCCCGCTTCCATTGCTTATTGTCTTCATCCTGGTGCAGGTGCGTTGGCGCAAGAGATTACGCGAATGGGTACGCCAGGAGAAACCACAACGCTCTTTTTAATACTATTGGATGAAGGAGGGAATTCCCATGGCACGTGCCATCGCTCAGACAAAAGGAAAGAGAGCCTCTCACAAGTCAGCATCGATGCGACCCGATCTTACAGAGCGTAGAATCCGCCAGGTCAGTGCCTGGATTGTGCTCTGCCTGCTGCTGATAGCAGAATTCGGTTTGGCATGGGATCGGCGATGGCATGACATGGTTGGGCGCGATCAATTCTGGATTCCGCCGCACATCATGATGTATACAGGTGTAGCAGGTGCAGGGTTGATTGCCTTGTGTGTGGTGCTGGTAGAGACACTGCGCTACTTTCAGAAGAAAGCGGGGGTGAACGATAGCTCAACCGTCAATATCCTCTGGTTCTTCCATGCGCCTCTTGGTTTCATCCTTTTGGGTTTTGGCATGCTCATCGACGCAGTAGCCGCGCCTCTCGATAACTACTGGCACGTATTGTATGGAGTTGATGTCACGTTTTGGGCTCCATTCCATCTCATGGGACATCTTGGCGCGATTATAGGAGTGCTAGGCATTATTTATGCCTTCGCGTCGGAAGCAGCCTATGAACGACAAGTGGAGCATCCATCTCCCCGCCTTCTCGGTCTCAATGGACCTGAGTGGGGAATCGTTGTGCTACTCGCAGCGTTCCAGGAAGTAGTTTTACCGGCATTGACGGCATTCATCCCCATCGTGCTTGGCCCAGTACAGCTTATAACCTACCCGCTCATCCTGGTCCTTGCGGCGAGTCTCTTCCCCATCAGCTTGTATTTGTGTATCCGCAAACCAGGCATAACACTGCTGATGATCTTGATCCTCTGGCCTTTATCATTGGCAACGGAGACCCTTACCCCGCTTGCGCTACGTTTCATGGTAGCGAGGCTTGGACTCACCTATCGCCTGGGGCACGAGCCTGTGTTCGACGTGACAATTGCCATGTTGCCGCTCATCTATCTGATATGTGCCTTGATGGTGGAAGCGGCGGCCTCCTGGCAACGTCGATCTGGCGAGGCAAGGAATGACGAGTTGCGAGGAGCGTGGCTTTTAGGTGTTCTGATGGCGGTGCCTGCGGTGCTGATCCCTCCAGGTATTGCGCATGCTTTCAGCCTGGTGGCTCCTGCCATCCCACTACCGCCAGACGTGGTTCATGTGCTTGAACCCGGCTGGTTAGCCATGCTGCTCACATTGCCGATAGCGATGCTGGTGGGAGCAATTATGGCTTCTCTGGGCACTGTTTTCGGGGATATCTGGCACTGGAATAAACGATGATTAGTACATTAAAATCAATGTCAATCGACTTCAGGAAGCCGAGCAAGCAGCGTCTGGTTTTAATACCCGTGTGGCCGTAGCGCTGACCAAAGGCGTTGGGACGATGTGGACGGCCTATGCATTCGTGGTGCTTGCGTTCATCGGCTTATTCGCCATTCTTGGCCTGCTCAACCCGATCGTTTCCTTGCTCGTTGCCTGGGCTTCGCAAACGTTTTTGCAATTGGTCTTTTTGCCCATCATTTTGGTCGGTCAGAATGTGCTCGGACGAAAAGCGGAACTCCAGGCTGAGGAGCAGTTCCGCACCACCATGAGCACCTATCATGACATTGAGCAGGTGATGAACCATCTCTCGGCCCAGGACGCCGAACTCGTGCATCAGACGAAACATCTTTTGGCCCAGGATGCCGAACTCGTGCGCCATGCCCAGTTGCTCATGCACTTGCTCGCGAAAAACGGCATCTCCCTGGAACTGCTGGCAGCCGAAGGTGCTACCACGAGCCACCTGGATGCCTTCGTGCAAGCGCAGTCAGCAGACGGCACTGCTGCTCCTCCCGTTCCAGCCCAAGGCGAAAAGGAGAGCGCCTAAACACAACGCGGGGATGGTACTCCTGAGAACCACACAGCGCAAGAGCTGGAGTCTTACAAGAGCGAGTTCCCCTAGCCTAAACGGATAATTCACAAGCCCTGCTCAGAGAGGTATGGTTGGTTGCTTTCGGTGCTGTACTGAACAATCCCATAAGTTGTCAACCAAAAGAACAGGCGAGCATTTCGTGAGATCATGGACTGACCAGATAGGATGTGATGTCGATGAAGGAGCCACCTTCCTTCGCGTTGGGGATGCCTGGCTCGATCTGGATCGTATGCCTGCCCGCGGTCGGCCACCGCCAGGCGAACAGCACGGTGTTTGGAATGGCCGTCAATGTAGACGCGGGCGTGACCGGCTTGGCAGCAGTGCTCACCTAGAGTGCCGATTAGTGCGATACCCGTCCCTGTGAAGGTAATGGACGCAGGCAGCGATGCTGTGGTGATCGAGCTGGGGTGGCTTGTGGCATTGACCCAAGCCGTGGTCGTTGCGGGAGTTCCGGTCGGATGTATCCCGGCTGCGGCGACGGCAAGCGCATAGCCACCGTCGGACTGCCATTCGCTGCTGGTTCCCACCTGCGGCGGGCCATCGAAGAAGCGACTATACGCACCATTCGCCTTCAGCGAGGACGCGGAGGCTGAGGCGGCAGTCAGGATCCACGTCTTGGCGAAGGCCTGGTTCAGTTCAATCGCCACGTCGTACATCGCCTCGATCAGCGGTTCGACAATATCATTCTCGGCCTGTAGGTCGGCAAAGACGCCGTTTGCGTCCGCAAGATGGTTGGCAACCGCCTGGGCCGTGGCGATCGCCTCATCTCGATAGGTCGTGTCGCCGGTATCCTTAGCAAGCGTCAAGCTGTTGTAAATCATGTTCCCATTGACCGAGGCAAAGAAGCGGCCCGGTTTCTGCTGACAGGTTGTGCCGTTGTCGAACACGTAAACGCTGTATAAGGGCAGGTTCGCATCCAGGAAATAGTGACGCACCGCAGCATATTCGGCCTTGGCCTTGGTGAGATAGGAAACGTTGTTGGTGTAGCGATACAGCAGAAGTGCAGCCTTGATGTAATTCGAGTCGGTCTCCAGTGTCTTCAACTGGTTCACGCCGCCGCCCGGCTGCTGGTAATGGATACTCGGGCAAGCGCCGAACAAGTAGACGGAGGGACCGGCGCTGTCGACGACGTTGAAAGTTGCTTGTTCCTTGGCAAGAATGTTTGCATTATTCAGGCCTGTCACTTCGTATTCGCGGCCCAGTGCGATCGAATCCCAAAGCGGCGCGTCGCTCCACTGACCACAGCCCTGAGGAGTCTGGCATGGGGGCTGGCTGGACGGCGCCGTCGATGCTAGGGTTTGAAGGTAAGAAACAACGCTGGGATCGTGATGATTGATTTTCCAGCGGAAAAAGAGCGTATACGTGAGCGAGTCAGCTCCCCAGTCGACGTTTCCGGCGCCGCAACCGGACGTACAGCCTTTCCAGCGCCCATTGGTATAGAAGTCATTGATCATATTCGTGATCGCCTGGCTGCCATAGTCTGCATAGGTCGAGGCGCTTTGGACCTGAGCAAGTTGATAGGCCACGGTTGCGAGGCATATACAAACGGCAAGTACGGCTAGGAGTGCTTTCATCGGTTTTCTTCCAATCCCAAGTTGGCCCAGTGGACGTTGCGCTTCGAGAGTGCTTTGAAACTCTGTTAGGTTGATTACTTACTAAGGCATGGTTCAATTTGGGTGAATCGAACTTGACAGTTTGAACAGTCACACCGTGTCACCCTGAGCGCAGCGAAGGGTCTATCGCGATGGGCAGAGAGATGCTTCGCTGCGCTCAGCATGACAGGGCTGGACCTTTCTGTTGATGAGAAACTGTCAAGTGCATTTGAACCATGCCTAAGCGTAGCATATGCTATGCGGTTGCGTCAAACCATACACAAAATTTGGTTTTAATAGCTGATCAATTGAGAGTACTGCGTAATATGGGTGCTCATGCCAACGATGAAGAAGTGGAATCATACGATGTACCAATGATAGAAGAATTCATTGATGCTATTTTTGAGTACTTATATGTAGCACCACATAAATTTACAAGACTTAAAAAGAGCCTTAAAAGAGAGAATCTGTTGATGGATATGCCGTTTTAGCAAAAGCAGGTTGCTACATGGTTGCTACATTTTTGATCTGGATGCTGTCAATGTAAGAAATATAACAGTAAGATAAAACAAGACTAGAAGCTCTTTCACAAGATCGCTTCTAGTCTTCTTTTTGGTGGAGATGGGGGGGAGTTGAACTACTTTACAGGCTCTTTTTCGTCCTCTCTGGGAGGGTGTGCACGCGCTTGTTGAGCGTGAGGTAGGCTGATTTTGTCCATTCTTGTCTAACCTTGTTGACCTGGGTGTATCCGTTTTGCTCTCACTTTTGCTCTCAACTTTATTTCTTGTTAGAGAGGTAGTTGTGAGATAGTACAATGTACACTTTTGTAGCATGAATTGGCCTCTAGAGCCGTTTTGGTAGCTTTCTCTCCCTTTTAACTGATAGTATATTTCAAGGATTGGTGTTAGAGGAAGAATTGGGGGAGATGGGGGAGAGTTGAATTCAGCGATAGCTGAATTTGGGTGTGCTTCTGGCTTCGTTTCATGAGCTTATCGAGCAAGATTACGGTGCATTTTTGTTCAAATGTGTACATAAAGTTTTTGGGGTTGTTCGTTGTGTTTGCGGTCAAGGTTTGCTAGGAGGTTTAAGTTCTCCGAATGTATTTCTAAGAGTTCTTAACTTATGGGACATTTCGGTGATCCCAGTTAGTCTTCACCATGCGGACAGGACTTGGGTGCATCACGCTCTATACCTTCATGTTTAACCGCTTTCTCAACATGTTTGTTTCCCCTTAGCCTTTTGGTTCCAGGTAGGTTGGGTGTCATTGTGGTCATTGCCCTCAACCCCATCTCCCTCAGGGAGAAATCTCGCAAACGCCGAAACGGCGCATATAGATTGTGGTATGGTCGACGTGCAGTCCTCGCTCCAGCATCATCCCCTCC
>WNFY01000066.1_pt1 | contig 63995 bp, 54 predicted proteins | sample 5400091 | NCBI WGS metagenome assembly WNFY01 (sample SAMN13153364, study PRJNA577476) | soil metagenome | isolation source: 60 cm soil or saprolite under grassland replicate 1 | place: USA:California | collected 2016-06-15
GGGGCTCTCGATCCACTCGGGCGCCCACATGACGCTGTTCCCCAGGGTGGTCGAGCTGCTGCGCGAGCGGGACGCCTCGGACATCCTGGTCTTCGGGGGCGGCATCATCCCCCGCGAGGACATCGCCGCGCTCAAGAAGGTCGGCGTGGCGGAGATCTTCACCCCCGGCGCCCCCACCCAGAAGATCGTCGACTGGCTGCGGGCCACGCTGGGCCAGAACGCCTGAGCGGTCCGGTGCCGGCCGGCGCGGCGCGCTGACCGGAACGGGGCCGCTGCCGGCACGCGACAGGGAGCGGACGAGGGTTGGGGGCTGTTCGAGTTCGACGGAGCAAGAGTTGGCGAACGTGTGTACGAATGGGTAGAGTCGCGCTTGCCCGCGTGAACGCGGAGTTGGTGGAGGCGCCGGCCCACGGCCCACGGCCGGTCATGGTGGACGATGGCTGGGGGTTGGCGCGCGACCGGGCCCTGAACGTCCTGCGCTACGCGGGTCGAATGTGGGAGTGGCTGGATGAGTGCCTTGGGGCCGGTGCTTGTTGCGGCGGCGCCGTCGGGTGCGCGGATCGAAACCCGCCTGCGGCTAAACGCCGAGGACGAACAGGTCTTGCGCGCGGTCGGGCAGCATCTTGGTCGGCTGGCCGGGCGGGATCTTGCCGGTCGTTGCCGGATCGGTCAGGACCCCCCCGGCGCGCCAACCGCAAGCGCGACCTGACCGCGGTCTCGTCCAGCCGCTGGGCTGGGGCGATCACGCGCACCTCGGAGGACCAGTGGAGGCGGGCCTACGCCAACCTGCTGGATGCCCGGATAGGGCTGCGCCGGGCGGTCGAGCGCCTCCAGGCACGTCTGGCGGTCCTCGTGGGGCAGGCGCAAGGTCATGGCCGCACCCGGGTACGGGGGTATGAAAGTCAAGCGGAGCGGTTGGAGAAGCAGCGCCGCCTGCAACAGTTGCGCAGCAAGCTGGGTGAGGTTGAGGGGCGGTTGGCCGCCGGTCGGGTGTCGGTGTGCCGTGGTGGCCACCGGCTTGCCAAGCTGCGCCAGGCGGTTGCCAGCGCCACAGGCGCGAGCGGCGAGCCGGCGACGATCGCCTTGGACCTTGACGGGCTGCCTGCCAGCACCCGTAATGGCAGGCTGCGGGCGGCGGTTGCCGCCATCATCCGGCTCGCCAGAGCGGGTCAGTGCCGGTCCATCATGGTCGAGGACCTGGACTTCGCCGACACCCGCCAGACCGGCCGGGGGACACTCGGCCGCGGCAAGCGCGGCAAGCGCTTTCGCCGCACGGTGGCCGGCATGCCGACCCGAGCGTTCCGGGACCTGCTGGTGGGCATGGCGGCCAACGCCAACCTGTGGGTGGTGACGGTTGATCCCGCCTGGACCTCAAGGTGGGGCCAGCGCTACTGGCAAGAGCCGCTCACCGAGTCGACGAAGACCTCGGTCGCCGTGTCGCGGCATCATGCAGCGGCAGTGGTGATCGGCAGACGCGGCCTTGGGCTTGGGGCCCGGCGGCGGCCAGGTGTGACCCGACCTCACCGGAGGATGGGGAAGGGGGAGCTACCGGCCAGGCCAGGTGGCCGAGCCGTGGGCTGCGAGGGACCCGGGCCACCGGGAGGCCAGCGGGCAGCGGCACAGCCGCACAAGACCTGCCAGGCTGAGCGGATCAGGCTCGGGAACCAGGCGGTCCAGGACCGTTTGGGACCACCGCAGCAGGACTCACTCCTGCTCAATCTACAGGAACGGTAGCGCATGGACTTGTTCGAGCATCAGGCCAAGGAGCTGTTCGCGCGGTACGGCGTGGCCATCCCCAGGGGTCGGGTCGCCTGGTCGCCGGAGGAAGCGGAGGAGGTCGCGGCCGAGCTGGGCACCACCGTGGTGGTCAAGGCCCAGGTGCAGGTCGGCGGCCGCGGCAAGGCGGGCGGGATCCAGCTCGCCAGGGACCCCGCCGAGGCGAGGCGACAGGCCGAGCGGATCATCGGCATGGACATCAAGGGCCACGTGGTCCGGCGGGTGCTGGTCGAGGAGGCCAGCGAGATCACCGCCGAGTACTACGTCTCGATCCTGCACGACCGGGCGGGCAAGGGGTTCCTGGCGATGGCCTCGTCCCAGGGCGGGGTCGAGATCGAGGAGGTCGCGGCCGCCACGCCCGAGGCGATCGTCAGGGTGCCGGTCAACCCGCTGGTCGGGCTGCGGCCCTACCACGTCAACCAGCTCGTGTTCGGTGCGGGCTTCGACGAGCGCGCGCGCAAGGGCGCCGCCGAGATCCTCGCCAGGCTGTACGACGTGCTGCTCGGGGCCGACTGCACGCTGGTCGAGGTCAACCCGCTGGTGCTGACCGCCGACGGCCAGGTCAAGGCGCTCGACGCCAAGGTGAGCCTCGATGACTCCTCGCTGTTCCGCCACCCCGACCTGGAGGCGCTGCGGGACACCTTCGCGGTCGACCCGCAGGAGCAGGCCGCCAAGGAGCGCGGCCTCAACTACGTGAAGCTGGACGGCTGGGTCGGCGTCATCGGCAACGGCGCCGGCCTGGTCATGTCCACCCTCGACGTGGTCGCCCAGGCGGGCGGCAAGGCCGCCAACTTCCTCGACGTCGGCGGCGGTGCCTCGGCCGAGACCATGGCGTCCGGGCTGGAGGTGATCCTCTCCGACCCCAAGGTCCGCAGCGTGCTGGTGAACATCTTCGGCGGCATCACCCGCGGCGACCTGGTCGCCCAGGGGGTCCTGGAGGCGCTGGAGCGCCTGGGGGACCGCGTGCGGGTGCCGCTGGTGGTGCGTCTGGACGGGACCAACGCGCTGCAGGGCCGGGAGCTGCTGGCCTCCTCGCCGTCGGAGAAGGTCGTGACCGCCGCCACCATGCTGGAGGCGGCCGCCAAGGCGGTCGAGCTGGCGGGGCCCCCTGGAGCCGGGACGATCGGGAAGGAGGGGGCGTAGCCATGGCGATCCTGGTCGACGACGACACCAGGCTGGTGGTCCAGGGCCTCACCGGCCGCGAGGGCCGCTTCCACGCGCTGCGCAACCGCGACTACGGCACCAAGGTGGTCGCCGGCGTGACCCCCGGCAAGGGCGGGCAGGACGTGGACGGCGTGCCGGTGTTCGACACCGTGGCCGCCGCGGTGGCCGAGGCCGGCGCCAACACCTCGCTGATCTTCGTGCCCGCACGCTTCGCGGTGGATGCGCTCTACGAGGCGGTCGACGCTGGCATCGGCACGATCGTCCACATCACCGAGAACATCCCCGTGCTCGACATGACCCGCGCCTACAACTACGTGCGGGCTCGCGGCGCCAGCCTGATCGGGCCGAACTGCCCGGGGGTGATCTCGCCGGGCAAAGCCAACGTCGGCATCATCCCGGGCGAGATCACCCACGCCGGTCCCGTGGGGCTGGTGTCGCGTTCGGGCACGCTCACCTACCAGGTCATGTACGAGATGGCCGAGGCTGGCGTCGGGCAGACGACCTGCGTCGGCATCGGTGGCGACCCGGTGGTCGGCTCCAACTTCATCGACGTGCTGCGCCGCTTCGAGGCCGACCCGGAGACCGAGGCGGTGGTCATGATCGGCGAGATCGGCGGCGACGAGGAGGAGCAGGCCGCCGCCTTCGTGGCCGAGCACATGACCAAGCCGGTGGTGGCCTACATCGCCGGCTTCGAGGCGCCGCCCGGCAAGCGTATGGGGCACGCCGGCGCGATCATCTCGGGATCGAGCGGGACCGCCGCGGCGAAGGCCGCGGCGCTGGAGCGCGCCGGGGTGCGGGTCGGGCGCAACCCGACCGAGACCGCCGAGCTCGCCGTCGCCGCCGTCAAGCGCGGGTAGCCCCCAGAGCGTCGAGCGGGCCGGGTGGCAGTCGCCACCCGGCCCGCGGTCGTCTCGAGCCCGGTCAGTCCGCGATCACCACGGTGCTGATGACCTTGTCGGCAAAGGTCTGCCGCCGGTTGTCCCAGATCGGCCAGAGGTAGCCGAGGTAGCACGGCAGCGAGTCCAGGATGTGGGCGATGTCGCGCACGAAGGCCATCCCGCCCCCGATCGGCTGGCCGTTGTCCATGCGCAGCAGCTTGAGGCCGAGCGCCTGCTTGCCCCATGACTGGCCGGTGCGGCCGGCCAGGATCCAGCGGTTGTAGATCCACAGCCCGGTGGCGACCAGGTACAGCAGCCCGGCGATCAGGCCGGGGCCGCTGGAGTCGTTGCGGCCGCCCGAGACCAGCGCGATCGCGATGCCGATCGGCACCACGATCACCAGGTAGTCGATCAGGAAGGCGCCGACCCGCTGCGGCCAGCTCGCGAGCTTGTGCCCCATGTAGTAGCCGGCGGGCTCGGCCTGGCCATAGGCGCCGGGCGCGGGAGGGCCGTAGCTGGGCGGCGGCGGTCCGTAGCTCGGTGGTGGCGGGGGTGGATACGACGGCGGCTGGCCCTGGCCAGGTTGGTCGACGTCCCCTGGACCGTATCCTTGCGTCATCACCGCTCCTTTAGGATGTCTAGGATGTCCTGCCGGCCTGCTGCTCGGCGAGGTCGCCGATGTACGGCAGTTTGAAATGGTTGCCCTGGAAGCCCTGGACCATCAGCACCACCCAGAGCACCAGCCCGGCGAGCCAGGCCAGCCACAGCACGACGTTCAGCGGGAAGAAGTTCAGCACCTGCCGCAGGATGCCGACCACCGCCCAGGCGACCCCGAAGATGATCGCCTGCATGGCGTGGAAGCGGACCTCGGGCCGGCGGTCGATCACCAGGAAGATCACCCCGGTGATGATGGTGAGCACGTACGCCAGGCCCGAGGCGACGTTGGCGTCCATGCCACTGCCACTGCCACTGCCACTGCCACTGCCGCGCTGTTGGCCGGTCCTGCCGGGCCCGCCCGGGCCCGGGTCCTGGCCGGTCCAGCCGGGACCGCCCTGCCCGGTCGGCGGAGGTGGAGGGGGAGGAGGCGGCGGTGGGCTGTCCCACCCGGTGGGGCCGGGGCCGCCGGCCCGCGGTCGCTCGTCGGGGGGTGGTGGTGGTGTGGTGTCTCCAGTCATCGGTCCTCCTCGTGATCCTGGCCGTCCCGGTGGGCCGAGGGCCAGCCCGGGACGAGCCGTCTCGAGTCCCTTAGATCCATCCGAAGCGGTGGAGCTGGAAGGCCCAGCTCGCCGCGGCCAGCACGCCGACCGCCCACCAGGCCCGCTGACGGGCAGCCGGGCTCCACGGCGCCGGTGCCGGCGCGAGGCCGACCGCCCTCGCCGCCAGCAGCAGGGTCATGCACAGCGTCCCCACGGCGAGCACGAGCACGAACGGGTTGGCGGCCAGCGCCGCCCGCGGGTCGCCGGCGGCGAGTCCGGTCGCGGCGGTGGTCATGCCGCACAAGGGGCAGGGAACGCCGGTGAGCGTGCGCAGCGGGCACGGCAGGCCGAGCCCGGTCGCGTGGCTGGCCGCCGGGTACACGAAGGAGGCCGCCGCGGCAGCCAATCCGGCCAGCCCGAGCTGCTCCGGCACGGAGTGCGGCCGGCGGATCGCCCCGCTCGATCCGTCCCTGCCTGCCAATTCCTCACCCTTTGTGCGATAGTCCCTTTCTGCAGGTTGGCGCAGTGAATCACAACCCCGCGGGGCGCGGCAATCGGCTCGGGGGCGGCGGGGCCGTCGCACTTGCGGGGACGGGTGGCCGATGGCAGCATCCTGGCGCAAGGAGCGCCGGGGAAAGTCGGGGGTACGTGGCACAAAGCAAGCGGATCGTCGTACTCGTCTCCGGCCAGGGAACCAACCTTCAGGCGCTGATCGACGCTGGCACCGACCCAGGGTACGGCGCGCGGGTGGTGCTGGTGGTCAGCGACCGGCCCGGCGCGCACGGCCTGGAGCGCGCCCGCCGCGCCGGGATCCCGACCGAGGTCGTGCGACTGGAAGACCACCCCGACCGGCCCGCCTTCGATCGCGCCATCCGTGACGCGGTGGCGGCGGCGCACCCGGACGTGGTCTGCCTCGCGGGCTTCATGCGGATCCTCGGGCCCGAGTTCGTGCGCGCCTTTCCCGACCGGATCGTCAATACCCATCCGAGCCTGCTCCCGGCCTTCCCCGGCGCCCACGCGGTCCGCGAGACGCTCGCCTACGGTGTCCGGGTCAGCGGCTGCACGGTCCACCTGGTGGACGAGGAGGTGGACCACGGCCCGGTGCTGCTCCAGGTGGCCGTGCCGATCGAGGACGGCGACGACGAGCGGCGCCTGCACGAACGCATCAAGGTCCAGGAGCGGCGCCTGCTGCCCGCCGCCGTCCGCCTGGTCGCGTTCGACCGCGTCCACCTCGACGGTCGCCGCGCGCGCCTGGATCCCGACCCCGCCCGCCCGCTGCCCGCGGAGGCCGCCCGCTCGAGTGAGGACGACGACGTGCCCGATCGCCAACCCGTCCGCCGTGCCCTGGTCTCGGTCTTCGACAAGCAGGGCCTCGACCGGCTCGCCGCCGCGCTGGGTGGCGCCGGCGTCGAGGTGGTCTCGACCGGCTCGACCGCGCTCGCACTGGAAGGCCACAGGCTGACGGTCACGCGCGTCGAGGAGCTGACCGGCGCCCCGGAGATGCTCGGCGGCCGCGTCAAGACCCTGCACCCCCGCGTGCACGCCGGCCTGCTCGCGGACACGAGCCTGCCGGAGCACCGGGCGGAGCTGGAGGCCGCCGGGATCGCGCCGTTCGACCTGGTGGTCGTGAACCTGTACCCGTTCGAGCAGGCCGTGGCCGACCCGGAGGCCGGCGACGACCTGGCCATCGAGCGGATCGACATCGGCGGGCCCAGCATGCTGCGCGCCGCCGCCAAGAACCACACGCGCGTCGCGGTGGTCTGCGATCCAGCGGACTACGGGCTGGTCGGGGACGCGCTGGCCGCCGGCGGGACCACCCTGGAGCAGCGTCGCGTCCTGGCCGCCCACGCGTTCGCCCGCAGCGCCGCCTACGACGCGGCCATCGCCGCCTGGTTCGCCGGGCGCGCCGGCGCGCCGGAGGGCGAGGAGGAGCTGCCGGCCATCCTGCCGCTCGGCGCCCGCCGCAAGCTGGCGCTCCGCTACGGCGAGAACCCGCACCAGGCGGCCGCGCTCTACACCGCCACCCAGCCCGGCGCGCCGCGGCCGTGGGGCCTGGCCGCGGCGACCCAGCTCGCCGGCAAGGAGCTGTCCTACAACAACCTGCTCGACGCGGACGCCGCGTTGGATATGGCCGCAGAGTACGCCGACCGGCCCTTCGCGGTGATCATCAAGCACACCAACCCCTGCGGCGCCGCCTGGGGCGCAACCCTGGAGGCCGCCTACGCCGCCGCGCTGGAGGGCGATCCGGTGAGCGCCTACGGCGGCATCGTCGGGCTGTCCCGCCCGCTGGACGAGGCCACGGCCCGGCGGATCGCGGAGGTGTTCACCGAGGTGATCGTGGCGCCCGGCTTCGACCAGGCGGCGCTGGAGGTGCTGGCGGCCAAGAAGTCGCTGCGGCTGCTGCGGGTGGACCTCGACCGGCCCAGGGAGGCCCTGCTGCTGCGCTCGGTGGCCGGCGGGCTGCTGGCGCAGGAGCCGGACCTCGGCCGCGACGACGTGACCGGCTGGAAGCTGGTCTGCGGCGACCCGCCCGCCGGCGACCTGCTCGCCGATCTGGAGCTGGCCTGGACCGCCGCCAAGCACGTGAAGTCCAACGCCATCGTGCTGGCCCGGGGCGGACGGCTGGTGGGGGTCGGCGCCGGCCAGCAGAACCGGGTCGACTCCGCCAGGATCGCGGTCGCCAAGGCGGGCGAGCGCGCCGCCGGGGCCGCTGCCGGCAGCGACGCGTACTTCCCCTTCCCCGACGGCCTCCAGGTGCTGGCCGACGCCGGCGTCAGGGCCGTCGCCCAGCCGGGCGGCAGCGTTCGCGACGACGTCGTGACCGCGGCCGCCGTCGAGGCGGGCGTGACCATGTTCCACACCGGACGGCGCCACTTCCGACATTGAGTCCCGCGCCCATGAACGACCCCGTCGACCTGCTCCTGTTCCTGTCGGCGCTGGCGCTGTGCGTGCACATCTCCCGGACGATCACGCGCCGCCGAAGGTAGCGGCCTTGCGGAGCTCGGCGAAGGCGGCGGCCAGCTCGGCCGGCCGGTAGTGGGCGTTCAGGCCGCTGGGATTGGGCAGCAGCCAGGCGCGCGTGCCCCCCACGAGCGCCGGGGCGGGGCCGACCTTGGGCTGCCGGAGGCCGAAGGCGGTCCCGAAGGCGCCGAGCCCGAGGAACGCCACCCAGGCCGGCCGGTAGCGGCGCAGCTTGGCGACCAGGAGCTCGCCGCCCTCGCGCAGCTCGGCGGGGCGCAGCTCGGCGGCGCCGCCGGTGGCCCGCTCGACCAGGTTGGTGATGCCGAGCCCCAGCTCCAGCAGGCGGTCCTGCTCGGCGGGGTCCAGCAGCCGTGGCGTGAACCCGGAGCGGTGCAGCACCGGCCAGAAGCGGTTGCCGGGCCTGGCGAAGTGGCGGCCGGTCGCCGCCGAGTACAGCCCCGGGTTGATCCCGCAGAACAGCACGTCCAGGCCCGGCGCGATCACGTCGGGCACCAGCTTGCCGGCGGCGGCTGCGAGCGCCGCCGGGGAGGGCCGCTCCAGCTTTGGCAGCGTCATGGCGCTGCGTACGATAGCGCGCGCCGCCAGGCCAGGTCGCGGTAGCGTTGATTGCTCGGGACGCTCGGCACGAGGGGGACGGATGACGGCGAGGACGTTGGACGGCAGGGCGGTGGCGGCGCAGATCCAGCAGGAGCTGGCCGACGAGGTCGAGCGGCTGGCCAGCGTGGGGGCGCGGCCGGGCCTTGCGGCGGTGCTGGTCGGCGACGACGAGGCCTCCCACATCTATGTCGGCGCCAAGCAGCGGGCGGCTGCGCGATGGGGGATCGACTCGCGCGAGGTCGCGCTGCCGGCGACCGCGACCCAGCGGCAGGTCCTGGATGCCGTGGCCGAGCTCAATGCCGATCCGACCGTCCATGGCATCATCGTGCAGCTCCCGCTGCCCCACGGCCTCGACCCGGTCCGGGTGCAGGAGGCGATCGATCCCACCAAGGACGTCGACGGCCTGCATCCCTGGAACGAGGGCCGGGTGCTGCGCGGCGACCCCGGGCTGGCGCCCTGCACGGCCGTGGGCATCGTCGAGCTGCTGCGGCGCGAGAAGGTCCAGGTGGAGGGCTCCCACGTGGTGATCGTCGGCCGTGGCCTGCTGGTCGGGCGGCCGCTGGCGGTGCTGCTGTCGGCCAAGGCGCCCGGCGCCAACGCCACCGTGACCCTCTGCCATACCGGCACCCGCGACCTCCCCAGCTACACCACCACCGCCGACGTGCTGGTCGCGGCCGCCGGGGTGCCGGCCATGATCACCCCGGAGATGGTCAAGCCAGGCGCCGCCGTGGTCGACACCGGCAACCACCGGATCGAGGGTCGCCTGGTCGGCGACGTCGCGCCGGAGGTCGCCGAGGTTGCGGGCGCGCTCACCCCTGTCCCCGGCGGGGTCGGGCCGATGACCGTCGCGATGCTCATGGCCAACACCATCACGGCGGCCTCCGAGTGGGCGGGGCGCGGCGCTTGACCGAGCTCGGCAGGCTCTCCTCGCTCCTGGACCAGGGCCGCTTCGTGGTGACCGGCGAGCTGGTGCCGCCTCGCACCGCCGACCCCGAGGCGGTGCGGCGGGTGGCGCGCCGGCTGCGCGGGATGGTCGACGCGGTCAACGTGACCGACAACGCCGCCGCTCGGGTGGCGATGGCCCCGATCCCGGCGGCCGTGCTGGTGGCGGCCGAGGGCCTGGAGCCGGTGCTCCAGCTCACCTGCCGTGACCGCAACCGCCTGGCGCTGGCCGCCGACCTGCTCGGCGCCCACGCGCTCGGCGTCCGCGCGATCCTGTGCCTGTCCGGCGACCCCATCGAGGTGGGCCCGTTCACCGACGCCAAAGCGGTCTTCGACCTGGACGCGGTCGGCCTGACCAGGCTCGCCGCGGACCTCGGGCAGGGCGTCGGGCCGGGCGGGACGGCGGTGGGAGGGCCGGCGCCGTTCCTGATCGGCGCGGCCGAGGCGCCAGGCGTCGACCCGTCCGGCGGCGCCCGCCTGGAGGCGAAGATCGCCGCCGGCGCCCGTTTCGTGCAGACCCAGCCGGTCTTCGACGTGGCCGGGTTCACCGTCTGGCTGGAGCGCGTGACCGGGCGAGGGCTCGCCGAGAAGGCCGCGATCCTGGCCGGCGTGCTGCCGCCCCGCTCGGCGGCGCAGCTCGAACGCTTTGCCGGCCTGCCCGGCTGGTCGGTGCCGCAGGAGACGCTCGCGCGGCTGCGCGCCGCCCGCGATCAGCGCGCCGAGGGGATCGCGCTGGCGGTCGAGGTGGTCGGGCAGGTGCGCGAGCTGCCCGGCGTGCGGGGCGTCCACCTGATGGGCCTCGGCCCCGACAGCGGCGTCCCCGAGGTCGTCGAGGCCGCCGGTCTGCTCCCGCGCCCGCTCCCCGGCTGAGCCAGGGCTCCCCCACATGGACAGAGGACTGCGCTGTGCGGTCAGCGACGGTCGTCGATCGGCACCCACTCGCGCGCACCGGGGCCGATGTACTCGGAATCGGGGCGGATCAGGCGGTTGTCGGCGTACTGCTCGCGGATGTGGGCGGTCCAGCCGGCCATGCGGGCGGTGGCGAACAGCGTGGTGTAGAGGTCGGGCGGGATCCCCAGCGCCGAGTACACGCTGGCCGTGTAGAAGTCGACGTTGGGGTACAGCCCCTTCTCCTCCATCACCGTCTGCTGGATCTGGTCGGAGATCTCGAACCAGTGGGTGTCGCCGAGCCGCTCGCCGAGGCGGCGGCTCATCTCGCGCAGGATCCGGGCGCGCGGGTCCCAGGTCTTGTAGACGCGGTGGCCGAACCCCATCACCTTCTGCTTGTCGCCCAGCCGGTGCTTGACGTAGTCGGCGGCCCGGTCGGGCGTGCGGATCTCGTCGAGCATGTAGCGGACCTGCTCGATCGCGCCGCCGTGGAGCCGCCCCTGCAGCGTGGCGATGGCGGCGGTCACGGCCGCGTACATGTCGGCCAGCGTCGCCGCCGCGACCCTGCCGGCGAAGGTCGACGCGTTCATGGTGTGGTCGGCGTAGAGCAGCAGGCAGACGTCGAAGTCCCTGGCGAGCCGCTCGTCCGGCTCCTTGCCGGTGAGCGAGTAGAGGAAGTTGCTGGCCAGCGGCTGGTCGTCGCGAGGCTCGATGGCGTCGCCGCCGGTCCGCAGGCGGTGGAAGGCAGCGACGATCCGCGGCGTCAGCGCGACCAGCTTGTACGCTTTGCGAAGGTTCGCCTCGGAGCTCTCGTCGTCGACGGTCGGGTCCAGGGCCGCGGCGGCGGAGACCACGGTCCGCAGCACGGTCATCGGGTTGGTGCCATCGCCGAGGGAGGAGATCAGCCGCACCAGCGCCGGGTCCAGCCGCTGCTCGGACCGCAGGAAGGCGTTCTCCTCGTCGAGCTGCGCCCGCGTCGGCAGGGCGAGGTGGTGGAGCAGGTACACCGTCTCCTCGAAGGTGGAGTGCTCGGCGAGGTCGGCGATGTCGTACCCGGCGTAGAACAGCTTGCCCTGCTGGCCGTCGATGTCGGAGATGCTGGTCCGGGCGGCGACGACGCCCTCGAGACCCTTGCCCTTGTTATCAGCCATATCGCACTTCCTCCAAGTCGTCTCGAGGACGAGTCACCCCGCTATTGTGCCCCTTCCGGCGACGTCATCCCTGCTGATGATTGCTGCCCGGTCCCTGGCGGCGCCGTCCGGAGCGCCACCGCGAGGGGGAGTGCACCGCCTCCCACCAGCGGTACGCTTGCCGCGCACAGGTCACGTGGTCGGTCCCTGTCGCCACGCTGCGAGAGAAGTTCTGAGGAGGAGTTTCCAGATGGCCCATCGTGTCACCTTCATCCCAGGGGACGGAGTCGGTCCCGAGCTGTCGGAAGCCACCCGGCGCGTCCTGGAAGGGACCGGTGTGGACTTCGACTGGGACGTACAGGAGGCCGGCGCCGACGTCATCGAGAAATACGGCACCCCCCTGCCGGAGCCGGTGCTGGAGTCGATCCGGGCCAACGGCGTGGCCATCAAGGGCCCATTGACCACGCCCATCGGGACGGGCTTCCGGAGCGTGAACGTGGCGCTGCGCAAGGAGCTCGATCTGTTCGCGTGCCTGCGCCCCTGCAAGTGGTACCAGGGCGTGCGCTCGCGCTACGAGAACATCGACCTGGTGATCGTGCGCGAGAACCACGAGGACCTCTATGCGGGGATCGAGTTCGAGCAGGGGAGCCCGGAGGCCAAGCAGGTCATCGAGTTCCTGAACAGCCTCCAGCCGCGGCGCATCCGCGACGACTCCGGGCTGTCGATCAAGCCGATCTCCATCACCGGTACCCGCCGGATCGCCAGGTTCGCCTTCGACTACGCGCGCGCCTACGGCCGCAAGAAGGTCACCGCGGTGACCAAGGCGAACATCATGAAGTACACCGACGGGCTCTTCTACGCGGTCAGCCGCGAGGTGGCCAAGGAGTACCCGGAGATCGAGTACGACGAGTACCTCGTGGACAACATGTCCATGCAGCTCGTGCAGAAGCCCGAGAACTTCGACGTGCTGCTGTTGCCGAACCTCTACGGGGACATCCTCTCCGACCTGGCCGCCGGTCTGGTCGGCGGGCTCGGGGTCGCGCCGGGTGCCAACATGGGCGACAGCGTCGCGGTGTTCGAGGCCACGCACGGATCGGCACCCAAGTACAAGGGCCAGAACAAGGTCAACCCGATGGCGATGATGCTCTCCGGCGTGCTGATGCTCCGCCACCTCGACGAGGGCGACGCGGCGGATCGGCTGGAGCGCGGGCTCGCCCAGGTGATCGCCGAGGGCCGCAGCGTCACCTACGACATGAAGCCGAACCGCGACGACCCCACGGCCGTCGGCACCAGCCAGGTCGCCGACGCGGTCATCGCCGCGATGGGCGCGGGCGCCTGACCGCCTCGACGGCGACCGGCAGCAAGCCTCCACACTCGCAGCGGAAGGGAGTCAACGAGCATGAAGGTCACCGTCGTCGGCGCCGGCAAGTACGGTTCCACCACGGTTCAGCGCATCGCCGAGAAAGGCCTCGCCGACGAGGTCGTGATGACCGACATCGTCGAGGGGCTGCCGCAGGGCCTGGCGCTCGACATGAACCAGTCGCGGCCGATCGAGGGGTTCGAGACCCGCATCGTCGGCAGCAACGGCTACGAGGAGTCCGCCGGCTCCGACGTGTGCGTGATCACCGCCGGGCTGCCGCGCAAGCCGGGCATGAGCAGGATGGACCTGCTGGAGACCAACGCCAGGATCGTCGGCGACGTCACCCGCAAGTTCGTCGAGGGCTCGCCGGAGGCCGTCATCGTCGTGGTGTCCAACCCGCTCGACGAGATGACCGCGCTGGCCGCCGAGGTCTCCGGGTTCCCGAGGGAACGGGTGATGGGGCAGGCCGGCATGCTCGACACCGCTCGCTTCAAGCATTTCGTGGCCGAGGAGCTGGACACCAGCCCCGCCAGGGTCGAGGCGATGACGCTCGGTTCCCACGGCGACACCATGGTGCCGGTGCCGAGCCTGGTCAAGGTGGACGGCAGGGCGCTGACCGAGCTGGCCGACGCGGCCACCATCGAGCGGGTCGTCCAGCGGACCCGCGACGGCGGCGGCGAGATCGTCGCCCTGCTCAAGGCGGGGTCCGCCTACTACGCGCCGTCGAGCGCGGCGGCCGCGATGGTCGAGGCGGTGCTCAGCGACTCGGGCGCGCTCATGCCGGTCTGCGCGTGGGTGACCGGCCAGTACGGCATCGACGGCGTCTACCTGGGCGTGCCGGCGCGGCTGGGCCGTGGCGGGGTCCGGGAGGTCGTCGAGCTGCCGCTGACCGAAGCGGAGCTGGCCAACCTGCGCGAGGCGGCGGAGGCCGTCCGCGCCAAGCAGGCCGACGCGATCAAGCTCGTCTGACGCTCGGGCGCGCTGCGGCTGGCCGGCCGGGCCGCGCGAGCGGCCTTGGGGGCCGCTGGGGGCGCGGGGCTGCAGCCGGCGGAGGGCGGCGGGATGGCCGTGGTCCGGCAGCCCCCGCGCGCGTGCGCCGGCGAGGTCGAGCCTGCCGGTGAGGACGCCGACGATCACCTGCGGCGGTCCCTCCAGGACCAGGTCAGGGTCCTACTGGGGGGTTCCGGTGCCGTTGGTGCAGAGCGCGCCGGGTTCGGGTGTCTGCGGGCCCTGGCGGTACTTGGAGACGAAGTCGTTCAGCTTCGGGTCGCTGGCGTTGTGGAACCACTCCTGGACGCCCCAGGCGGAGGCCACCACCGGGGCCGGCAGCCCAGGGTACGGCGAGACCAGCACGAACGGCCGGCCGCGGCCCAGGGCGGCCAGTTTGTCGACCTGGTCCTTGGGCAGGTTCGGCTGGTAGGTGATCCAGACCGCGCCGTGCTCGAGCGAGTGCACCGCGTTCTCGTTGTGGAGCGGCTGGGAGTAGTAGCCGCAGTTCTGCCAGACGGGGTTGTGGTCGCCGCCGACCGGCGGGGTCTGCGCGTAGTGCACCGGCGAGTTCGTGTGGGTGCGGCCGAGGCCGCCGAATGTCGCCACCCGGTCGTAGCCGGCCGTCGTCGGGGTGCTGCCCCGGTTGGCCACCAGCACCACGACCACCACCACGATTACCACCGCCCCCACCACCGAGGCGATGATCGCGCGCCTGCGCCGCTCTTGCCGCTTCCTGGCCGCGGCCTTCCTCGCCGACCCGGTGACCTTCTTGCCGCCGCCAGCCTTGCGCGCGCCAGCGCCCTGCGGCCGGCCGGACCCGCCCTGTGGCCGGCCGGACCCGCCCTGTGGCCGGCCGGAGCCCCCCTGCGTCCTGGCGGCGGGACGGCCCGCTGGCCGCCTGCCGTCCGAGCCCGTGGCTCCCTGGTCGGTACCGCGCTCGTCCATCCGTTCGATCCTCCTCGGCCGCTCGGCGCCGACACGCGCCCAGCGGCAATTCCCACCAGCCGGCGACCCGCAGATCCTAACCGCTCTGCCGGCGTCCACCGAGCCTACGCGCCGACCCGCACAGACCGGCTCGCCCGTCGAGGGGGTGTGGACAAGCCGTGCCGCGGTCCCGCGCAGGTGAGTACTCTTTTCCCCTAGAAGAGATGCTACGGGAGTGGGAACCGCTGGAGGTCGTCATGGCAGGGAACAGCTTCGGATCGCGATCCGGGCTCGAGGTCGGGGGCCGCTCGTACGAGATCTTCCGGCTCGACGCCCTGGAGCCGGTGGCGGAGGTGTCGCGGCTGCCCTTCTCCCTGAAGATCCTGCTCGAAAACCTCCTGCGCACCGAGGACGGGCACGCGGTCACCGCCGCCGACGTCGAGGCGCTGGCACGCTTCGACCCCCGTACCTCCGATCCAGCCGAGATCGCCTTCCTGCCCTCACGCGTGCTGATGCAGGACTTCACCGGGGTGCCGGCGGTCGTCGACCTGGCGGCCATGCGCGACGCCATGGTCGCGCTCGGCGGCGACCCGGCGCGGATCAACCCGCTGGTCCCGGCTGAGCTGGTGATCGACCACTCGGTGATCGCCGACGTCGCCGGGCGCCCGGACGCGTTCGCGCGCAACGCGGAGCTCGAATTCGAGCGCAACCGCGAGCGCTACGCCTTCCTGCGCTGGGGGCAGCAGGCCTTCGACAGCTTCCAGGTGGTCCCGCCCGACACCGGCATCGTCCACCAGGTGAACCTCGAGTACCTGGCCAAGGTCGTCTTCGTCAGAGAGGGGACCGCCTACCCCGACACGGTGGTGGGCACCGATTCCCACACGCCCATGGTCAACGGCCTCGGCGTGCTCGGCTGGGGCGTCGGCGGGATCGAGGCCGAGGCGGCCATGCTCGGCCAGCCGATCTCGATGCTCACGCCCAGGGTGGTCGGGTTCCGGCTCCACGGTGAGCTGCCAGAGGGCTCGACCGCCACCGACCTGGTGCTCACCGTGACCGAGCTGCTCCGCCGCCACGGGGTCGTGGGCAAGTTCGTCGAGTTCTATGGCCCCGGCGTCGGCAACGTCCCGGTCGAGAACCGCGCCACCATCGGCAACATGTCGCCCGAGTACGGCTCCACCGTGGCGATCTTCCCGGTCGACGGCGAGACGCTGCGCTACCTCGAGTTCACCGGCCGCTCGCCCGAGCAGATCGCCCTGGTCGAGGCCTACACCAAGGAGCAGGGCCTGTTCCACGACCCGGACGTCGAGCCGATCTACTCCGAGCGGATCGAGCTGGACCTGTCCACCGTGGTACCGAGCCTGGCCGGTCCCACACGCCCGCAGGACCGCATCGCCCTGACCGAGGCCAAGGCCGCGTTCCGCCGCGCGCTCGCCGAGATGCTCCCGGCGGAGCAGGCGGCCGGCGCGGGCGCGACGGCAGGCGCGGAGGTCGCCAAGACCGCAGGGCCCGACGAGGCGTCGGCCGAGTCCTTCCCGGCCAGCGACGCGCCGGCGGTGAGCGCCAACGGCGATCCCGCTCCCGGCGAGCCGGTCCCCGGCTGGTTCGAGCCGGACCCCACGGGCGTCAGCGGTCGGGCCAACGTCTCGGTGCCGGTGCGGCTCTCCGACGGGACCGGCTTCGACCTCGACCACGGGGACGTGGTGATCGCCGCCATCACGAGCTGCACCAACACCTCCAACCCCTCGGTGATGATCGCCGCCGGCCTGCTGGCCAAGAAGGCGGTCGAGCGCGGACTCCAGGCCAAGCCGTGGGTCAAGACCTCGCTGGCCCCAGGCTCCAAGGTGGTCATGGACTACTACCAGCGCGCCGGGCTGGTCCCCTACCTCGAGAAGCTCGGCTTCCATCTGGTGGGCTACGGCTGCACCACCTGTATCGGCAACTCCGGGCCGCTCGCGCCCGAGGTCTCGGCCGCGATCGACGCCAACGACCTGGTGGTCTGCTCGGTGCTGTCCGGCAACCGGAACTTCGAGGGACGCATCAACCCGGACTGCCGCATGAACTACCTGGCGTCGCCGCCGCTGGTGGTCGCCTACGCGCTGGCCGGCACCATGGACGTGGACATCTTCAACGAGCCGCTGGGCGTCGCCGCCGACGGGACCCCGGTCCACCTCCGCGACCTCTGGCCCTCCAGCGCCGAGGTGGCCCAGGTGATCGGCCAGGCGGTCCAGTCGGACATGTTCCGCAAGAGCTACGCGGCCGTGTTCGAGGGCGACGACCACTGGGCCTCGCTCGAGGTGCCCGGCGGCTCCAGCTTCGCCTGGGACGCCGACTCCACCTATGTCCACCAGCCGCCCTACTTCGTCGACATGCCCCAGGAGCCGCAGCCGCTCCGCGACGTCCACGGCGCCCGCGTGCTGGCGGTGCTGGGGGACAGCGTGACCACCGACCACATCTCGCCGGCCGGGGTCATCAAGCGCGACAGCCCCGCCGGCCGCTACCTCATCGAGCACGGGGTCGAGGTCAAGGACTTCAACTCCTACGGTGCGCGCCGAGGCAACCACGAGGTCATGATCCGCGGGACCTTCGCCAACATCCGCCTGCGCAACCGGCTCGCGCCGGGCACCGAGGGCGGGGTGACCTTGCACCAGCCCGACGGCGAGCAGATGACCATCTACGACGCGGCAATGCGCTACCAGCAGGAGGGCGTGCCGCTGGTGGTCCTGGCCGGCAAGGAGTACGGCTCCGGCTCGTCGCGCGACTGGGCGGCCAAGGGGCCACTGCTGCTCGGCGTGCGCGCGGTCCTGGCCTCCAGCTACGAGCGCATCCACCGCTCCAACCTGGTCGGCATGGGCATCCTCCCGCTCGAGTTCGAGGATGGGGCCTCGGTCGGATCGCTCGGCCTGACAGGGCACGAGACGTTCGAGGTCGTCGGGCTCGAGGAGGCCGGGGCCGACGCTTTCCCGCGCGAGGTCACCGTCCGCGCCGACGGCAAGGAGTTCCGCGCCAAGGTCCGCATCGACACCCCGAACGAGGCGGAGTACTTCCGCCACGGCGGCATCCTCCAGTTCGTCCTCCGCCAGCTCCGCGGCTGACCCACCCAGCCCTGCCCCGGCGCCGGACGCTCACCGATTGAGCGTCCGGCGCCTCGCGGTGCGCACGGCTTCCCATCCGGCCGGATCGGCGGCGCCGGCGTGGTCCGGTGTTTCGATATGTGAATGCACGAAGCCGTTGTTTGAAACATTCGCGCGAAACGAACGTTTCAGCCAATTCCTGTTACAATCCCGCGGTTGCGTCGGTGGGGCCGGTCCCTCTGGTCCCACTTCCCCCAAAGCGATCGCGGCGTCCCCACGACCGTTTGATCGCGCTCGACCCCAGGAGGGGGTGACAGGATGGTTCGCCTCAAGAGCCGCGTGGCACGCGCTGCCGCCGCACTGGCTGCGCTCGTTGCGTTGGCCTGGGCAGGCGGTGCGATGATCAAGTTCTGAGACGTCGCCGTAGGAGATCAGGCTGCCCGATGGGCTTTCGCCCTCGGGCAGCCTGTCATTTGGGCCATGGTTTACCTGGCAGAACGCGAACTCTGTCAAGCGGTTTGACACGGAAGCTGTCCTGATATTCCCTATGGAGTGGCGATCCCGCCTTGAGGAGTTCGGCGCTATGGCGAGCCAGTTCCAGCTTTCGTTCCCTCGCCGGAAACGTTCTGCCAGCGCGCTGGACGTCTACCTGGTGCTGGTGGCCCTGGCGGGACTGCTGGTCTGCGGCTGGCTCCTGCGCGACGCCAGCACCTCCCTCGGCAACGCCGACCTCACCTTCTGGGTGCTCGCCGCCTGCGTGCTGCCCGCCGAGCTCATGCGGGTCACGACCTGGAACCGCGGCAGCGTCAACACCCTCACCATGTCACGCCCGTTCGCGCTGGCGCTGCTCACGGGCTGGGGCGCGCCGCTGACCGTGGTGGTGTTCGTGATCGCCAGCGTCGTCAGCGACCTGATCTACCGCAAGCCGGCGCTGCGGATCCCCTTCAACGCCGGCCAGTACGCGCTCTCGATCACGGCGGCCAGCGTGGTCTACACGGCTCTCGGCGGGCAGCCGTCGCTGCGGTTGGAACAGGTGCCGGCGTTCATCGCGGCCACAGTCGTGCTCATCCTGGTGAACCGCCTGCTGGTGCGCGCGGCCGTGGCACTGTACGAGCAGCACCCCATTACCATCGGCTACCTGCTGACGGAGGCGCAGGTCGAGCTGGTCGAGGGCGCCGTCCAGTTCAGCATGGTACTGGTCGCCCTGCTGGTCGCCGAGCACCGGCTGGTGCTGCCGCTGGTGCTGGCGCTGCCGGCCCTGCCCATCCTGGCAGCCGGGCGTGCCGCCGAGCGGGCCGAGACGCTCAGCCGCCAGTACGCCGAGCAGCTCCTGCACTACCGGCACCTGTTCGTGGTTGCCGACCGCTTCCGGCGCCAGGCCGACGCCGGCGGGGGCGTCAACAGCATGCAGCTGTCCGCGGTCGCGCTCGACCTGCGGGCGTCCACCTCGATGTTGCAGGGCCTGCTCAGGAGCATCTCGAGCGAGGCGGAGCGGCGGGACCTCGGCTGGCTCCAGGCCCTTGCCGGCAATGGCGTCGAGCACACCGATCAGCTCTCCGGAAAGCTCGAACAGCTCCAGCAGACCGGCGCGCCGCTGCGCGGAGCCTCGGTTCGCGAGCACATCGACGCGGCCGAGCTGGTGCGCGTCGCCGAGCAACTCGCCAAGACCATCTGCCAGGGTCGCCCGGTGATCACCGAGGTCCCCTCCGAGCGCCTGCCGGTCTGCGTCAACCAGGACGAGATCCTGGACGTCCTCGCCAACCTGGTGCTCAACGCGCACCGCTTCGCGCCGCAGATGACGCCGATCCGCCTGGTGGTCAGCCGCGAGGGCGACGAGGTGCTGCTGGCCGTGGAGGACGACGGCGTGGACTTCACGCCGGAGCAGCGCGAGCGCATCTTCGACGAGGAGCTGCAGCTCGACGGCGCCCGCGCCGGTGGAAGCCTCGCCCACGGTGTGGCCATGGCCCGACAGCTCGCCCACGCCAACGGTGGCGAGCTGCGCGCGGTGGACCCCGATCAGGCCGACGGCCGCTCCCGGTTCGAGCTGTCGCTGGCGCTGGCGCCGGAGGCGCCTCCCCACGAGGACCCGGCCGGCCGCCATGCCGAGGAGCGCGACCCCGATGCGTTCGAGCGCCATCCCCTCGTTGGGGAGGGCCACGGTGCCGAGGGCCCCGAGCGCCCGGGTTCCGACGGTCCCGACCGCCATCCCCTTGCCGTGTAGGCGACCATCTCGGTGCGATCCGGCACGACCTCGTCCCCCCTGGACCATGAGCATGCCGCCGCGCTCCGCGGGACCTGTATCATCGGCGCCGGCGGCCCTGGCAGGCCATGGGCCGACCGCCGCCCCACGGAGCGACACAAGGACTCTACCGACGTGGCCCGCATCCTCTCTGGCGTTCAGCCCACCGGCAACACCCACCTCGGAAACTACGTGGGGGCGTTCCGGCAGTGGGTCGAGCAGCAGCACGAATTCGACGCCTACTACTGCGTCGTCGACCTGCACGCCATCACCCTGCCCTATGACCCGGCCGAGCTGCGGGACCGCACGCTGGAGATGGCGGCGATCCTGCTGGCGTGCGGGCTGGACCCCGAGGTCTGCACGCTGTTCGTCCAGTCGCACGTGCCGGAGCACACCGAGCTGGCCTGGCTGCTCAACCACATCGCCACCGTCGGCGAGCTGCGCCGCATGACGCAGTTCAAGGCCAGGGCGGCCGAGGGCGGCGAGGGCGCGCTGCCGGCGGGCTATTTCAACTACCCGGTGCTGCAGGCGGCCGACATCCTGATCTACCAGGCGGACCGCGTGCCGGTCGGCGAGGACCAGCGCCAGCACCTGGAGCTGACGCGGGACGTGGCCGAGCGCTTCAACGCCCGCTTCGGCCGCACCTTCACGGTGCCGCAGGCCTACATCCCCAAGGTCGGCGGCCGGGTGATGGACCTCCAGCGCCCGGACCAGAAGATGTCCAAGTCGATCCCGTCCCCGACCGGCCGCATCGACCTGCTGGACCCGCCAGAGGTGATCCGCAGGAAGGTCCGCTCGGCGGTGACCGACTCCGGCCGCGAGGTGGTGGCCCGCCCCGACAAGCCGGCCATCACCAACCTGCTCGAGCTGTACTCGGTGGCGACCGGCAAGGCGGTCGGCGAGCTGGAGGAGGCCTACGCGGGACGCGGCTACGGCGACCTCAAGGGCGACCTGGCCGAGGCGCTGGTGGCCTTCCTGGAGCCGGTGCGCGAGCGCTACTACCGGCTTCGCGCCGACGGGGACCGCTTGGCGGGGATCCTGGAGGCGGGAGCCGCCAAGGCGCAGGCGGTCGCGCGCGAGAACCTCGCCCTGGCCAAGGACCGCATGGGGCTGCTCCCCCGCCGCTCCGATTGACGTGGACGCCGCACGGCTCGGTGTGATCGTGCTCCTCCCCGAGCCGCTCGCCGCCCACGTGCAGGCGTGGCGCCGGGCGCTCCGCGATCCGGCGCATGACCTGATCCCGCCGCACCTGACGCTGGTGCCGCCGCAGGCCGTTGCGGAGGAGGATCTCCAGGCGGCCGTCGAGCTGGTCGACCGCGCCGCCGCCACCGCCGTGCCCGGGGTGGTCGAGCTGCGGGGCGCCGCGACCTTCCTGCCTGACAGCCCGGTGGCCTACCTGGTGGTGACCGAGGGGGTGCCGACGCTGCGGGTGCTGGAATCGGCGCTGCGGGCGCCCCCGCTCGACCAGCGCAGCTTTCCATTCCACCCACACGTGACGGTGACACAGGACCGCCCGGCCGAGGAGCTGGAGGCGGTCGCTGGCGACCTCGCTTCCTTCCACGCGGTCTTCCCGCTCCCGGAGCTGACGCTGATGGAGGAGAACGAGCACGCCGGGTGGCGGGTCATCCACCAGGCGACGGTCGGATCCTCGGGGCTGATCCGGGAAGTGCCGCTGGTGGAGGCGGCCAGCGCCCAGGTGTTCCTGTTCGACGGCTCCCGGGTGCTGCTCGGCCAGCGCGTCAGGGGGGAGCGACGGCGCTACCCAGGTGCGTGGGACACTCCCGGCGGCAAGCCAGAGGGCGACGAGCCGCTGCTGGCGGCGCTGGCCCGTGAGGCGCGGGAGGAGGCCGGGGTGGAGCCGCTGGCGGCCGCGCCGCTCGGCTGCTTCCACGACGGCGAGCGGGCGGACGCCTTCTACCTGGCGACCGAGTGGCGTGGCGAGCCCGGCAACCACGACCGCGAGGAACACCTCCGGCTCGAATGGGTGCCGTTGGAGTCGGCGACCGAGCTGCCGCTGGTCCCGACGACCCGCCGGGCCCTCGGCCGCCTGCTGGAGGTTCTCGGCCGCGCACGGTAGGTGCCGCCCTGAGCGGGTATCTCCCTCCAAGGATCGGGGACTCAAGCAGGCAGGTTATGCTCCCCGAAAACAAGATCGAAGGGGGGAGCGAGGTGACAGCGCAGCAACAACCGCCGGGGGACGGCGCCATCCCCGCCGCCGGCCAGCAGGCCCGCGCGATGCCGGCGCCACCCGGCCGGCCGTCAACCGCTGACCTGCTGCGAGGCCTGGCCGACGACGCGGCCACGCTGGTCCGCCAAGAGGTCACGCTCGCCAGGCAGGAGATGACCGAGGGCCTGGCCAAGACGGCCATGGCGGGCAGCCTGCTGGTCGCGGCCGGCGTGCTGGCGCTGTACGCCTTCGGCTTCCTGCTGGCGTCGGCCGCCCAGGCGATCGGGGGGCCGAGCTGGCTCGGTCCGCTGATCATCGGCGGCGGCCTGGTGCTGATCGCGGCGATCCTGGGGCTGATCGGCGGCGTCCGCCTCAAGAAGTCCAAGGTCGCGCCCGCCAAGGCCAGGGAAGAGCTGAGGCTGACGGCCAACCAGTTGAGGGAGGAGATCAGTGGGCGAAACCGCGGCGGCAACGGCCCGCGAGATCGAGTTGACGCGCAGGCGCATGGAGGAAAAGGTGGGCAAGCTCACTGAACGCGCGCCGGAGGAAGCTCGCAAGCTGGCCAAGCGCGTCGCGTTCGGGGTGATCTCCGCGCTGGCGGTGATCGTGGTCCGCAAGCTGGTGGACAAGCTCTGGGAGCGGATCACCGGTGAGCTGCCGCCCACCAAGAAGGCCAAGGAGGTCGAGGCCCGCCACTAGCCCGCTCGGCTACGTCTTGCGGAACAGCAGGGCGCGTTTGACCTCCTGGATCGCCTGGGTGACCTTGATCCCCCGGGGGCAGGCGTCGGTGCAGTTGAAGGTGGTGCGGCAGCGCCACACCCCCTCCTTGTCGTTCAGCACGTCGAGGCGCTCGGCGGTGCCCTGGTCGCGCGAATCGAAGATGAAGCGGTGGGCGTTCACGATCGCCGCCGGGCCGAAGTACTGGTCGTCCGCCCAGAACACCGGGCACGAGGTGGTGCAGGCCGCGCAGAGGATGCACTTGGTGGTGTCGTCGAAGCGCTGGCGCTCCTTGGGTGACTGCCGCCGCTCGGTGTCGGGAGCCGGTTCGTCGTTGATCAGGAACGGCAGCACCTCGCGGTAGGACTCGAAGCACGGGTCCATGTCCACCAGCAGGTCCTTGCGGACCGGCAGGCCGCGCAGCGGCTCCACCGTAATGTGCTCGCCCAGCTCCCGGACCAGCACCTTGCACGCCAGGCGGTTGGCTCCGTTGATCAGCATCGCGTCCGACCCGCAGACGCCGTGGGCGCAGGAGCGCCGGAACGTGAGCGAGCCGTCCAGGTTCCACTTGACGTAGTGCAGCAGGTCCAGGACCCGGTCCATGGGCTCCGCCGGCACCTGGTAGGTCTCGACGTGGGATGCCTGGTCCGTCTCGGGATTGAAGCGCCGGACCCGCAGCGTCACGTCCATCAGTAGGTTCTCTCCATCGGCTGGTAGCGGGTGATGGTCACGGGCTTGTAGTCGAGCTCGACCGCGTCGCCGGCCTTCCACGCCAGCGTGTGCCGCAGCCAGGTCTCGTCGTCGCGCTTGGGGAAGTCCTCGCGGAAATGGCCGCCCCGGCTCTCGGTCCGAGCCCGGGCCGAGACCACCAGCGCCTCCGCCAGGTCCAGCAGGAACCCCAGCTCGACGGCCTCGAGCAGGTCGGTGTTGTAGCTCCTCGACGTGTCCTGGACCCACACCTGGTGGTAGCGCCGCCGCAGCCCTCCGAGCAGCTCCTCCATCTCCTTGAGGAGCGCGTCGGTGCGGTAGACGCCCGCCCGGTCGTCCATCGCGGACTGGAGGTCCGCGCGGATCGAGGCCGCCCGCTCGCCCTCCGGATGGCCGGCCAGCTCCTCCAGCGAGCGCCGGGCGTCGCCGGCGGGATCGTCCGGCAGCTCCGTGAAGCCGAGCCCGGCGGCGTGCTCGGCGGCGCCGATGCCGGCGCGTCTGCCGAACACGACGATGTCGAGCAGCGAGTTGGTCCCCAGGCGGTTGGCGCCGTGCACCGACACGCAGGCGCACTCGCCGGCCGCGTAGAGGCCCGGCACGACCGTGCCGTCGGCGTCGGCCAGCACCTCGCCGTGGACGTTGGTGGGGATGCCGCCCATGGCGTAGTGAGCCGTCGGCTGGATCGGCACGCCCTCCTTCTTGGGCTCCACCCCGAGGTAGGTGCGCGCGAACTCCGTGATGTCCGGCAGCTTGGCGTCGATCACCTTGGGGTCCAGGTGGCTCACGTCCAGGTAGACGTAGTCGCCGTCGGGGCCGGCGCCGCGACCCTGGCGGATCTCCGTGTAGACCGCCCGGCTCGCCAGGTCGCGCGGGGCGAGGTCCTTGATGGTGGGGGCGTAGCGCTCCATGAACGCCTCCCCGTCGCGGTTGCGGAAGATGCCGCCCTCGCCCCTGGCCGCCTCGGAGAGCAGGATGCCGAGCCGGTAGAGCCCGGTCGGATGGAACTGGAAGAACTCCATGTCCTCAAGAGGCAGGCCGCGCCGGTACAGCACCGCCGGCCCGTCGCCGGTCAGCGCGTGGGCGTTGGAGGTGACCTTGAACATCTTGCCGAAACCGCCGGTGCAGAGGACCAGCGACTTGGCCCTGAACACGTGCAGCTCGCCGGTTGCCAGCTCGTAGGCGACCACCCCGGCGGCGCGCCCGGAGGCCAGCAGCACGTCCAGCACGTAGAACTCGTTGAAGAAGGTCGTGCCCTGCTTGACGTTCTGCTGGTAGAGCGTCTGCAGGATCATGTGGCCGGTGCGGTCCGCCGCGAAGCAGGAGCGGCGCACGGCCCCCCTGCCGTGGTGGTGGGTGTGGCCGCCGAAGCGCCGCTGGTCGATCCTGCCGTCGGGCGTGCGGTCGAACGGCATGCCCATGTGCTCGAGGTCGTAGACCGCGTCGATCGCCTCGCGGCACATGATCTCGGCGGCGTCCTGGTCGACCAGGTAGTCGCCGCCCTTGACGGTGTCGAACGTGTGCCACTCCCAGTTGTCCTCCTCGACGCTGGCCAACGCCGCGCACATGCCGCCCTGCGCGGAGCCCGGCTCCGCCCGCACCGACGATCACCACGTCGTAGGAGTGCCGCACTGTCATCGCCGTCAGCCGTTGCGGGTGAAAATGAAGATCGTCAGCGAGCCGAGCACCCAGGTGAGGCCGATGACGGTGAGGTTCAGCGCCTGGTAGGCGAGCCGCCGGGCGCCGCTGCGCGCGTAGTCGTCGATGATCACGCGCAGCCCGTTGCCGCCGTGCAGCAGCGCCAGCGTGAGCATGGCGAAGTCGTAGACGCGCCAGAACGGGTTGGACCAGCGGCCCGACACGAACGCGAAGTTCACGCGCGAGATGCCGCCGTCGATCACGTGCATGATCGCGAAGTGGCCGAGGACCAGCAGCACCAGCAGCACGCCGGAGACGCGCATGAACACCCACGCGTAGAGCTCGAAGTTGCCGCGGCGCCCCGACTGGCGCCCCTCGCCGGCCCCCGCGCGGGGGAGCGAGCGCGGCGTGGCCTCGATGCCCACCCTTATTCCCCCCGCAGGACCTTGGCGCCGATCGCGATCACCGGCGGGACCGCCAGCGCCACGAACAGGACCGCCTGCACGTAGAGCATCTGGCGCTGCCTGGCCACGCCCCTGGACCAGAAGTCGAAAAGGATCACCCGCACGCCGTTCAGCGCATGGAAGATCACCAGCACCGCCAGTCCGATTTCCAGGACGCCCACGAACGGCGTCCGGTAGGTGCCGATCACCCGGTTGTAGGCCTCGGGCGAGACGTTGACCAGCGCGGTGTCCGCCACGTGGGCGAACAGGTAGAACAGGATCGCGACGCCCGAGACGCGGTGCAGGACCCAGGTCCACATGCCCTCGCGTCCGCGGTAGAGCGTGCCGAGGCGCTGCATCCTCGGGCTGTCACCTCCTGGGGGGATCGATCGCACCCGACTGTACCATCGCCCGCGAACCGTCGATCTGACTGAGTTGCCTGTTCAGCAGGGGTTTGGGGCGGGGAGCCTCCAGGTCGTACAGTACTGTCCCCATCATGTCGCAGGCTGCCCGTGAACGGCTCATCGCCGACCGCTACGCCATGGACTCGATCCTGCGCCAGGGCCGGGCCGGTGTCGTCTGGCGCGCCACCGACGTGGTCGACGGCACTGCGGTCGCGGTCGAGGAGATCGAGCCAGAAGCCGAATCCGAGGCCGAGCGCGATCAGCGCTGGCCCTGGATCGTTCAGGCTGCCCAGGTGGCGGCCACGCTGGAGCATCCCGGTGTGGTCAGGCTGCTGGACGTGCTGCTCGACGGCGAGCGCTACTTCGTGGTCACCGAGCTGGCCGAGGGGCTGGCGCTGAGCGAGCTGCTCGACCGGCACGGGCGGCTTCCGTGGCAGCGCGTGGCGCGGATCGGGCTGGAGGTCCTGGACGTGCTGGAGGCCGCGCACCGCGCCGGCTTCGCCCACCTCGACCTGCAACCGGCGCACGTGCTGGTGGCGGCGGATGGCGTCGTGCGCCTGGCCGGCTTCGGTCTGGCTGCGGTCCTGCCGGCCTCGCGGCCCGCGCCCGTGCCCGCACCGGAGCAGCTCCGGGGCGAGCCGGCCGGGCCGCCCGCCGACCTGTGGGCGCTCGGCGCCACCATGTACGAGGCGGCGGAGGGCTGTTCGCCGTTCGCGGCCGGGCCCGCGTCGATCCTCTACGAGCGCCCGCGCCCGCCGGAGCACGCCGGCGCGCTCGCCCCGCTGATCGAGTCCCTGCTGGACGAGACGCCCGAGCGCCGCCCCCCCGCCGCCGAAGCCCGCGAGCGCCTGCGGGATCTCGCGGAGGGCGGCACGCAGGCGGGTGGCGCGGGTGGCCCGGGGGGTCCTGAGGGCCAGGGCGGTCCCGGGGGCGCCTCGACCTCGACGCCTCCGTTGATCGCCGCCACCGTGCCGCGCGCGTCGGACGCGGCGACCTCGGTGCTGGCGCCGGCCAGGGTGGGTCTGGCGGGGGAGGCCGTCGGCCGGGCGGCGCGAGCCGCCGCCGGGCGGGCCGCGCGGGCCCGGGTCGGCGCGGGACTCGCCATACCGGGCTGGCGCGAGGCGGTCGACTGGCTGCTGGACCCGCGCCGGCGCGGGCTGGTGGTGGGCTCCGGCTCCATGGTGCTGGCGCTGCTGTCGTTCGTGCTGATCGTTTCGGTGATCGGCAACCCGACCGGATCGCGGACCGGCGCCGCGGCGCCGCCGCTCACCACCGCCGCCGCCCCGACCACGACCGCCGCCCCCACCACCACGGCGCCCCCGACCACGGCGCCGGCGCCGCCCGCCGGATGGACGCTGTTCGCCGACGACCCCATCGGCTACCGGATCGCCTTCCCGGCGAGCTGGGAGGTGGTGCACCCGGACGACCAGACCGTGGAGTTCCACGACCGCTCGGTCCCGACCATCATGCGGGTCCGCTTCGCGCCCGCACCCGTACCCGACCCGGTCGCGGCCCAGGTGCAGTCCTCCCAGGAGCACGCGGCCATCCACGAGGGCAGCTACCAGCAGACCCGGCTCGACCCGGACAACTTCCAGGGCCGCCCGGGCGCGGTGCTCGAATTCACCTTCCTGGGCGACGACCAGCAGCCCTACCGCGCCGTCGAGCTCGGCACCAACACCCCGCCCGGCCCCAACGGTCCCGGGTACTGGGTCACCATCTTCGTCCAGTCCCGCGAAGTGGACTGGGGGGTGGCGCAGTCGCTGCTGCAGACCGCGCTGGACTCCTTCGTGCCGCCGCCCAGCTAGAGCCCGGCTGGTTGCCTGCCGGCCGCATCCGGTAGCGTGGGTCCCATGCCGGACCATGCCGCCGAACGCCTGATCGCTGACCGCTACGCCCTCGCCGTGCCCATCGGGCAGGGCGGCATGGGAGTCGTCTGGCGCGCCCGCGACGCCCTCCTCGGCCGCGAGGTCGCCATCAAGGAGGTGCGGCTGCCGCCGACCATCCCCGACAGCGAGCGTTCCTCGATTCGGGCACGGGTGCTGCGCGAGGCCAGAGCGGCCGCACGGCTCAACCATCCCGGGGCCGTCACCCTCTACGACGTCATCAACGAGCAGGGACACGCCTTCATCGTGATGGAGCTGATCGACGCCCCGACGCTGGCGCAGGTGGTCGGCAAGGAGGGCCCGCTCGACCCGTTCCGGGTGGCGAAGATCGGGGCACAGGTGGCCGCGGCGCTCGCGGCGGCGCATCAGGCCGGCATCGTCCACCGCGACGTCAAGCCCGCCAACGTGATGGTCGTGGGCGACGGCGCCAAGCTCACCGACTTCGGGATCGCGCGGGTCAAGGGCGATCCCAAGCTCACCTCGACCGGTCTGATCGTCGGCTCGCCCGCCTACATGGCGCCGGAGCAGGCCAGCGGCGCCGCCGCGGGCCCGGAGGCCGACATGTGGAGTCTCGGCGCCACCCTGTACTACGCGGTCGAGGGGCGCCCGCCGTTCGAGCGCGACGGCCAGATCGCCGTCATGACCGCGGTCGTCAACGACCCTCCCCGCGCGGTCACCCAGGCGGGCCCGCTCGCCCCGATCATCGAGGCCCTCCTCAGCAAGGACCCCAACCGTCGCCCCAGCGCCTCCGAGCTCCGCACCCAGCTCGAACGCCTCGCCGCCGCCGGCCCGCCGTCCGCCGCCGCCGCCGGCCCGCCTTCCGCCGCCGGAGCCGGCCCGCCTTCCGCCGCCGGAGCCGGACCGCCTGGCGCCGCCGGGCCGGATGCCGAGCCCGCGCCCGGCGGCCAGCCGGAGGCCGCGGCCGACGAGCAGGTCGGGGCGTCGCCCGGCGACACCGAGCGGCTTCCCGAGCTGGACGACGTCCCGGTCGCGGTCCCGCCGCCCCCGCCCGGCAAGTCCTCCGAGCTGACCCGTCCCGGGCCGACTCGCCCGGGCCATCGCAGCCCGGCGCACGTCCGGCCGGATCAGCCGGCCCGACCAGGTCGGCCGTCGAACGGCCCGCCAAGCGGCCATCCCACCCCAGGATCGGGCAGCGGCACGCCAGGCACGGCTGGACCCGGGAGTCCGCCAGGGATCGAGCGTCCGGCCAAGATCGAGCGGCCAGTTGGGGATGGCCACGCACCCGGGACCGCGGGGCCTGGCGGGCCCGCGGGGCCCCCGGGGACCGCTCGGTTGCCCGCCGCCGTCGCGGCGGGTCTGCGGACCGCCATCGGCTCGCGCGGACGGCGTTTGGACGCCGGCCGGCTCCCGCTGGTCTTCGCGCTGCTGGCCGTGGCCGCGCTGCTGGCGGCGGCGATCGCCACCGGCGTGCTCCGCGACAACCGGCAGACGGGCGCCGCGGCCTCCACCAGGTCCGGAGCCACCGCGACCACCGGGTCCACGCCGACCTCTCGCGCTCCGTCCACCACCAAGGCGCCGAGCCCCACCTCGGGGCAACCCTCCGGTGCGCAGGTCCCGCCCGGCTGGACGACCCTGCGCCACCCGGCCGGGGCCTATACGGTCGCCTACCCGCCTGGCTGGCGCGCCTCGGCACGCGCTGACGGCTTCAACACCACCAACGTCAGCGGACCCGGTGGACGGCTCTTCAAGGTCCAGTCCAGCGACACGCCGAGCGATCCCATGCAGGCCTGGACGGCCCAGGAGCGCACCTTCTCCGACCGGCCCGGCTACCAGCGGATCAGGCTCGAGCCGGGGCGGTACAAGGGCCTGGACGCCGCGGTCTGGGAGTTCACCCAGCTCGAAGGCGGCCAGCGCGTCCACAAGCTGGACATCACCTTCAAGAGCGCGGACGGGCGTTGGGGCTACGCGGTCCTGCTCCAAGCCCCTGAGCAGGCCTGGAGCAGCACGGCGAATCTCTCCGGCCAGTTCGAGCGGGCGTTCGCGCCGAGCGGGTGAATCTGACGTGGTCAAGTCGCGGCTGAGACGATAGGGTTCGACGGCATGGCCCAGGACGTCGATGGACGCCGGATCGCCGGCCGGTACGAGCTCGGAGTGCAGCTCGGCGAGGGCGGCGTGGGCATCGTGTGGCGCGCCGAGGACACCCTGCTCGGGCGGCCGGTCGCGATCAAAGAGGTCGAGCTGCCGCCCGCCGTCCGCGACAAGCAGCGCGCCGCCCTGCGGGCGCGGGTGATCCGCGAGGCCCGCGCCGCCGCGCGGCTCAGCCATCCCGGAGCCGTCACCCTCTTCGACGTCGTCCAGGACGGCGGCCAGGACTACATCGTCATGGAGCTGGTCGAGGCGCCGACCCTGGACCAGTTGGTGGCCGCCAAGGGGCCGCTCGACCCGCGCCGCGCCGCCATGGTGGGCCTGCGGCTGCTGGCCACCCTGGAGGCGGCGCACCGGGCGGGGATCGTCCATCGGGACGTGAAGCCGAGCAACGTGCTGGTGCGCGACGACGGCACCACCAAGCTCACCGACTTCGGCACCGCCTCGCTCACCGGCGACCCCGAGCTGACCGTCACCGGTGTGGTCGTCGGCTCGCCGGCGTTCATGGCGCCCGAGCAGATCAAGGGGCTCGAGGTCGGTCCCGCGACGGACCTGTGGGCGCTCGGGGCGACCCTGTACTTCGCGGTCGAGGGCGAGCCGCCCTTCAAATCGAGCAAAGCCCAGTTCGAGGTCCTGAACGCGATCGTGAACGATCCGCCCCGGCAGGCCCGTCGCCTGGGCGCGCTCGGCCCCGTCGTCGACCGCCTGCTCCGCAAAGAATCCCACCAGCGTCCCAAGTCCGCCGACGTCTGGTACCAGCTCCGCCGCGTCGCCGCCACCAAGGACCCGGCCGACGAGGTCCCGCCCGACCCTCCCTCCACCCCCATACCGCGCCCCACCCCGCACGCCGTCAAAGCCCCGCCCACCGGCCCCGCGCAGGCCAAGGCCGCGCCGACCGGCACCGACCCAGCGGCGGACGTGCCCGTCGGCACCGTTCCAGCCGAGGCCAAGTCCGCCGTAGGTGCCTCTGCCAGCGCCGCCCCTGATGCCGCCGCGCGGCCCAGGGGCGCCCCCGCCAGCGCTGGCCCCGCCGACGGCGCCGCAAGGGGCACCTCCGCTGGGGCCGCGCCCGGCAGGCCCACGTCCGCGGAGAGCGCGCCCCCGGGGGCCGTGCCCGCCGACCGCGCCCTCGACGGGGACGCGTCCGCGGAGGGCGTGCCGGCTGGGGCCAACCCGGGGGCTGCCGACTCAGCCGGCGCCGCGCCCGACTCAGGGGCCGCGGGCGGGGGCACCTGGCTCCGCCGGCGCCGGCGGCGCTCAGGGGGCTGAGACGTCGCGGTAGGCTGTCCGGAGCGACAGGAGGCGAGGATGGCCGAGGACCAGCGCACCACCGAATCCGGCATCCCGATCGAGCCGATCTACCGAGCGAGCGACCTGGAAGGCTTCGACCCGGAGCGGTCGCTCGGCGAACCCGGCCAGGACCCGTTCACGCGCGGGATCTACCCGACGATGTACCGGGGCCGGGCGTGGACCATGCGCCAGTACGCCGGTTTCGGCTCCGCCGCCGAGACCAACGCGCGCTTCCGCTACCTGCTCGACCACGGGCAGACCGGGCTCTCGGTCGCCTTCGACCTGCCCACCCAGATGGGCTACGACTCCAACCACACCATGGCCGCCGCCGAGGTCGGCAAGGTCGGGGTGGCCATCGACTCGCTGGTCGACATGCGCCGGCTGTTCGAGGGGATCCCGCTCGACAAGGTTTCCACCTCGATGACCATCAATGCGCCGGCCTCGATCCTGCTGTTGCTGTACCAGCTCGTCGGCGAGGAGCAGGGCGTCGACCCGGCGCGGCTCACCGGCACCGTCCAGAACGACGTGCTCAAGGAGTACATCGCCAGGGGCACCTACATCTACCCACCGCGCTCCAGCCTGCGCATCACCACCGACCTGTTCGCCTACTGCGCGCGCGAGCTGCCCCGCTTCAACACCATCTCGATCTCCGGTTACCACATGGCCGAGGCGGGCGCGACCGCCGTCCAGGAGGTGGCGTTCACCCTCTCCAACGCCATCGCCTACGTGCAGGCGGCTCGGGACGCCGGGCTCGACGTCGACCGCTTCGCTCCCAGGCTGTCGTTCTTCTTCGTGGCGCGAACGACGCTGTTCGAGGAGGTCGCCAAGTTCCGCGCCGCCCGCCGCATCTGGGCCGACCTGATGGCCAACCGCTTCGCCGCCGAGGATCCCCGATCGCGGATGCTCCGCTTCCACACGCAGACCGCCGGCGTGCAGCTCACCGCGCAGCAGCCGCTGAACAACGTCGTGCGGGTCGCCTACCAGGCGCTGGCCGCCGCACTGGGGGGCACGCAGTCGTTGCACACCAACGCCTACGACGAGGCGCTGGCGCTGCCGAGCGAATCGGCGGCCAGACTGGCGCTGCGGACCCAGCAGGTGCTCGCCAATGAGACCGGCATGACCGACACCACCGATCCGCTGGCAGGGTCGTACTTCGTCGAGCGGCTCACCGACGAAGTCGACGCCCGCGCGCGCGAGCTGGTCGCCAAGGTCGACGGCCTCGGCGGGGCGGTCGCCGCGATCGAGCGGGGCTTCCAGAAGGAAGAGATCGAGCGCTCCGCCTACGCCCAGCTCCAGGCGGTCGAGGCGGGCGACAGGGTCGTGGTCGGCGTGAACCGTTACACGGAGGGCGAAGAGGAGCCGGTCACGCTGCTGCAGCTCGACCCGGCGATCGCCGAGGCGCAGGCCAAGTCGCTCGCGGAGATCCGCGCCCAGCGCGACGCCGCCGCCGTCCGCACCGCCCTCGGCGACCTGCACGACGCCGCCGTGGGCACCGACAACCTGCTGGTCCCCATGCGCGAGGCGCTCCGCCACATGGCGACCGTCGGCGAGGTCTGCGACACCCTCCGCGACGTCTTCGGCGTCTACCGCCCACCCGCCACCCTGTAGCCGAGCCCGGCGGGGCGGCGACGCTCCCAGCGACGCCGGTTGCTCGCTTTCCTCTATCGCCCGCCGGGCCGGGGTTTCGGTGGTTGTTCCGGACGGTATGCATATTCCGTCCCATGCACACCGGGTTTGTCCCGTGGCTCTTGGCTGCGAAGGAGTGTCCGCTATGTCGACAGCGCTACGGTTCGTCATCTACCTGGCCGCGTTCCTGTGCTTCCTGCTGGCCGCGTTCGGCGCGCGGGCGAGCTGGGCCGGACGCCTGAACCTGATCGGCCTCGGCCTCGCGCTCTGGATCTTCATCCCGCTCGTCGACACCCTCCGAAGACTGAGCTGACTTCAGCGTTCGTGAGGCATCGACCGCGGGTCGCCGGCGGCGCCCTCAGCAGCCGTAGGCGACCCGCATTGCCTCGACCCACCAGACCTCTCCGCGGTTCACCCGCTCGCCATTGGCATATGGTAGCCCTGTGGTTCCTCCAGCGTCCGCGGAATCGGGGAGGCCCGGGGCGGTGGTGATGACGGGACGCTACCGCCGATGCGCGACGGTTGCGCGGTGTTGTCCACACCCCTCGTACGGATCGCGAACGCCGCGGTCCGGGGGTGTGGGAGTCTGGAGGAGGTGGGTACCATCGGAGCATGCGAATCGTGATCATCGGCGGTGGGCCGGGCGGCTACGAGGCCGCGCTGGTCGCCGCCGAGCTGGGCGCTGACGTCACCGTGGTCAGTGACGAGGGGCCGGGCGGCGCCTGCGTCCTCAAGGACTGCGTGCCCTCCAAGACGCTGCTCAGCTCGGCGCAGGCGTTCTCCACGCTGGAGACCGCACCGTCGCTGGGCGTGCACTTCCAGGGCGTCCCTCGCCGGTCGGTCCCGACGTACGAGGTGGACCTGCCGACCATCATGGATCGCGTCCACGGCCTCGCCCACGCCCAGTCGGCCGACATCGGCAAGCGGCTGACCGCCGAGGGCGCCAAGTTCATCCTTGGCGCCGGCCGCATCGCCGACCCCCACACCGTCGAGGTCAGCGACGGCGGGACGGTGATCGACCGTCTGGCCTGCGACGCCATCCTGATCGCCACCGGCTCCGCCCCCCGCCGGCTGGAGACCGCTCCCCCCGACGGCGAGGTGATCCTGTCCAGCCAGGACGTGTACAACCTCAAGGAGGTGCCGGAGCAGCTGGTGGTGATCGGTGCCGGCGCCACCGGCGCCGAGTACACCACCGCCTTCCTGCGCTTCGGCTCGCACGTCACCTTCGTGGTCAGCCGCGACCGGGTGCTGCCCTCCGAGGACGAGGACGCGGCCCTGGTGATCGAGGAGGTGTTCCGCCGCCGCGACCTGGAGACGGTGAAGAACGCCAGAGCGGCCAGCGTCGAGCGGGTCGGCGACCACGGGGTGGTCCACTTGGAGGACGGCCGCACCGTGGAGGGCACGCACGTGCTGCTCACCATCGGGCAGGTCCCCCAGAGCGGGGGCTTCGGGCTCGACGGGGTGGGCGTGCAGCTGCGCCCAGGTGGCGGGATCGCGGTCGACGGCGTCAGCCGTACCAGCGTGCCGAACATCTACGCCGCCGGCGACGTCACCGGCAGGCAGATGCTCGCCTCCGTCGCGGCCATGCAGGGCCGCATCGCCATGTGGCACCTGCTCGGGCAGGCCGTGTCGCCGCTGCGCTGGGACGCGGTGGCCGCCACCACCTTCACCGATCCCCAGCTCGCCACCGTCGGCCTGTCGGAGCAGCGCGCCGCCGAGGTCGACATCGAGGTGCTGGTCGAGAAGCTGCCGCTGTCCAGCAACTCCCGCGCCAAGATGGCCAACCAGGAGGACGGGTTCGTCAAGCTGCTGGCGCGGCCCGGCTCCGGGACGATCGTGGGCGGCGCGGTGGTGGCCGGCTATGCCTCCGACCTGATCGCTCCGGTGTCGATCGCCTGCTTCAACCGGCTCACCGCCAACCAGCTCTCGCAGGCGTTCCAGATCTATCCCTCGTTCGCCGGCTCGATCCAGGAGTGCGCCCGCCTCCTCGCCGGGCGGGTCCAGGGCGGCTATCGCTACTGAGGGCGCGCGTGTCTCAGCGGCCCGCACCCGTCGAGGTGGCGCTGGACCGGTATTCGGCTCGTGGACCAGCGGCTTGGGCCTTGCCTGTTGACTGATACGTCAGTTAGAAAGGCTTGACGCCCCCGACCTCGGGGAGCAACGGGAAGGAGCGAACCGTGGTCAACAGCTATGACGCCGTGGTCGTGGGTGGGGGGCACAACGGCCTGGTGGCGGCCGCCTATCTCGCCAGGGCAGGCCTGCGCACGGTGGTCTGCGAGGCGCGGGAGGTGGTCGGCGGGGCCGCGGTCACCGAGCGGCCCTGGGGCCCCGACTACCAGGTGACCTCCCTGTCGTACGTGGTCAGCCTGCTCGCGCCGGGGCTGGTCGACGACCTGGGCCTGGAGCGGCACGGCTACAAGGTGTACCCGCAGGGGCCCTATTTCGCGCCCTACGCGGACGGCGGCTACCTCCAGCTCCCCGACGACCCCGCCAGGCGGCGGGAGCAGATCGGCAAGTTCTCGGCCAGCGACGCCACCGGCATGGAGCGCTGGGACGCCTGGATGCACGACCTGGCGGGCGTGCTCGGGCCGTTGCTGTCGGAGATCCCGCCCAAGCTCGGCTCCCACCGGCCGCTCGACCTGGCCGGCCAGGCCCGGCTGGCATGGCGCCTGCGAGCCCTTGACCAGCGGCGCGTCGCGGACGCGACCAGGCTGTTCACCATGAGCATCGCCGACTTGCTCGACGACTTCTTCGAGTCGCCGCAGATGCGGGGCGTGCTGTCGGTGAGCGGGGTGATCGGCACCTGGGCCGGGCCGCGGTCGCCGGGCACCGCCTACGTGATGGCGCACCACCACATCGGCGACGTGGGCGACGGCAAGCTGGGGAGCTGGGGCTTCCCGGCCGGGGGCATGGGCGGCGTCAGCCGCGCTCTGGCAGGCGCCGCCGCGTCCTTCGGGGCCGAGATCCGAACCGCCTCGCCGGTGTGCCGCATCAGCACCTCCAACGGCCGGGCCACCGGGGTGGTGCTGGAGGGCGGCGAGGAGCTGCGGGCCGGCACTGTCGTCGCGGCCATCCACCCGAAGATCGCCTTCCTCCGGCTGCTCGACCGGGAGGAGCTGCCTGGCGACTTCGTCACCGACGTCGAGCGCTGGAAGACGCGCAGCGGCGTGGTCAAGGTCAACCTCGCGGTCGAGCGGTTGCCCGAGTTCTTCGACAAGCCGGGCTTCGACCCCGAGGTGCACGGCGGCACCATCGTGCTGGCGGAGTCGCTCGACGACGTCGAGGGCGGCTTCCAGGACGCCGTGGCGGGACGGCCCTCCGGCAAGCCGTTCGCGGACATCTGCATCCCCTCGGTGTTCGACCGGACGCTGTGCCCTCCCGGCCAGCACATCGTGTCGATGTTCACGCAGTGGGTCCCGCGGGAGTGGGCGGGCAAGCCGATGGACGAGGAGCTGGAGGCGCACGCCGACCGCGTGGTGGCGCGCTTCGAGGCGGTCGCGCCCGGGTTCACCAATTCGATCCTGCACCGGCAGGTGATCGGCCCCTGGCGCATGGAGCACGAGTACGGGCTGGTGGGCGGCAACATCTTCCACGGGGAGCTGTCGGCCAGCCAGCTCTTCCACACGCGGCCGGCCGCCGGCTACGCCGACTACCGCACCCCGATCCACGGGCTCTACCAGGCAGGGTCGGGGACCCATGGTGGCGGCGGCGTGACCGGCATCCCTGGCCGCAACGTCGTCACGCAGATTCAGCGTGACCTGCGAGCCGAGCGGCTCCGCCGCCGGCTCCGGCCCGGTCGCCGCTGAAGGGCTCGCGGCGGCTCTGCGCCGGCCCCGACCGCCGCCCGCCGACCTGGCCGGTGAGGCGACGGGCCTGAGCGAGCCCTTGGTGAGCGCCCTCGGAGTCCAGGCCCAGCTCGCCGGCGGCGGCCACCCGCACCCATTCGAGCAGCTCGTGCTGCGAGAGCACGCCGTGGTGCACGGTGACCTGGACCGCGAGCCCGTCGAGCAGGGCCGTCAGCCGCCAGGCGGTGGCGCTGGGGTCCGGGCACGAGCACTCGGCGGCGGCGACGGCGTCGGCGATGACGCGCGCAACCGTCTCCTTCCACTGAAGGTCGAGGGCGCGCGACATCCGCTGCAGCTCCGGGCTGCGCAGCGCCTGGCTCCACGCGTCGATCCATAGCGCCCAGGCCTCGGAGCTGGCGCCGGGGGCGTAGAGACGGAAGATCCGGTCGAGCCGCTCCAGCGCCGTGTCGCCGCCCTCGGTGATGGCGGCGAGCTGTTCCAGATCGGCCTGGGCGGCGTAGCGGAACGCCTCGCTGAGGAGCTTGTCCTTGGAGGCGAAATGGTAGAAGACCAGCCCGGTGGAGATGCCGAGGGCGTCGGCCACGTCCTTGACCCTGGTGCTGCCGAAGCCGCGCGCGATCACCTCACGGCAGGTCGCCTTGAGGATCGCTTCGCGGCGCACGTCGGCGCTGACCCGGACCACGAGCGGAAGTCTAGTGCAGGACGAGCGGATCACTATACTGACTGAGCAGTCAGTCGAGAGTACCCGCCACCGCTCGTACCGATGGAGGGCAGGATGCAGCCGACCGTCGCCCCACCGCTGGATCCCGCAGAGCTCGGCGAGGCGCTCCGCGAATTCGGCCAGAGCCGCACGCTGCCGCGGGTCGCCTACACCTCCGAGCGGGTGCTCGCCTTCGAGCTGGAGCGGCTGTTCGCCGGCTCCTGGGTGTGCGTGGCCAGGGCCGAGGACCTGCCCGATCCAGGCGACCGACTGGCCGTCCAGGTCGGCGACGTGGGCGTGCTGGTCGTCCGGGACCGCGACGCCACCCTGCGCGCCTTCGCCAACGTCTGCCGGCACCGCGGCCACGAGCTGCTTCCCGCCGGCGCCTCGGCCAGCGCCAGGTCGGTGGTCTGCCCCTACCACGCCTGGGCCTACCGGCTCGACGGGTCGCTGCGAGCGGCTCCGGGCATGCGTGACGCCGAGGGCTTCGAGCCGCCGGCGCACGCGCTGGTCGGCCTGCCGCTGGAGGTCTGGCACGGCTTCGTGATGGTCAACGCCTCCGGCGACGCGGCACCGCTCGGCCAGCACCTCGGCGCGCTCGACGAGCTGGTGACGGCCTACCGGCCGGAGCGGCTGGTCGCGATGGCGAGCCATGAATACCTGCCGAGCGCCAACTGGAAGGTGCTCTGCGAGAATTACCACGAGTGCTACCACTGCCCCCGGATCCATCCCGAGCTGTGCCGCGTCAGCCCGCCGGGCAGCGGCCGCAACTACGACCTGCCCGGCGCCTGGGTGGGCGGCTCGATGGACCTGCGCGAGCAGGCCGCCACCATGTCGCTGGACGGTCGCAGCGCCGGCGTCCCCATCCAAGGGCTCGACCCAAGCCGGCTGCGCACCGTCGAGTACCTGCACCTGCTGCCGAACCTGCTGCTCAGCCTGCACCCCGACTACCTGATGACCCATCTGATCGAGCCGCTCGGCCCGGCCAGGTCGAGGGTGGTGTGCACCTGGTACTTCCCGCCGGAGGCGGCTGAGCTGCCGGGCTTCGATCCCGCCTACGCGGTCGAGTTCTGGGACCGGACCAACCGGCAGGACTGGGCGGCGTGCGAGTCGGTGCAGCGCGGCATGGCCAATCCTCATTTCCGGCCCGGCCCGCTGGCCCCAGGCGAGGACGCCGTCTACCGCTTCGAGACCCTGATCGCCCGCGCCTACCTTGGCGAATACCCGGGCTGAGTCGAAGCCGGCGGTTCTTCGGGGCGGTTGCAGGGCTTACGATCGAGATTGATCCGGGCTGCCTGCTGGTCGCTGGAGGGGAGCGCGATGGCGCGTCTCGTCGTCGGAACGGTCAAGGGACTCTACGAGCTGGGGATGGAGGGGTCCGAGCCGCGCGCGGACGACGGGCCGCTCGCCGAACGCGAGGTGGTGGCGCTTGCGGCGGCCGGGGGCGCGGTCTGGGCGCTGGCCGACGGCCAGACCGTGCTCCGGCGCGAGCGGGGCGCGTCCTGGACGGCGCTGGCCAGCGGCTCCGAGCTGACCTGCCTGCTGCCTGGCGAGGACGGACTGCTGGTCGGGGCGGAGCCGGCGCGGCTGCTGCGCCTGGAGGGCGGCGCGCTCGAGCCGGTGCCGTCGTTCGAAGCGACTCCTGGGCACCAGACCTGGCACACGCCCTGGGGCGGACCGCCGGCGGTGCGTTCGATGGCGCGCGACCTGGCCGGGAGGCTGCACGTCAACGTCCACGTCGGCGGCATCCCCCGCTCGCTGGACGGCGGCGCCACCTGGGAGCCGACCATCGAGGTGGACGCCGACGTCCACCAGGTGCTCGCGCATCCCGAGCTGGCCGACGTGGTGCTCGCCGCGACCGCCGTGGGGCTCGCACGCAGCGACGACGGCGGCGAGCACTGGCGCTTCGAGCGCGAGGGCATGCACGCCGACTACTGCCGGGCGGTGGCGGTCGCGGGCGCAACGGTGCTGGTCAGCGCGTCCAGTGGCCCGTCGGGCCGGCGCGCGGCGATCTACCGGGCGGCGCTGGACGGGCCCGCCCGCTTCGAGCGCTGCGGCGCCGGGCTCCCCGAGTGGTTCGACGCCAACATCGACAGCGGCTGCCTGGCCGCCGAGGGCGAGACGGTTGCCTTCGGCACCGCCGACGGGACGCTGTTCCGCTCAGCGGACGCCGGCGCCACCTGGACGGAGGCCGCCGGCGGCCTCCCCGCCGTCCTGGCCGTCACCTTCGCGTGATCGCCGGCCCGCGGCCACCGCGGGCCCTGAGCGGCGCGTCGGTCAGCCGGGCAGCCAGGAGACCTTGCCACGGAGGGCGAGGTAGCCGAGACCGGCTCCGGCGTCGATCAGGAAATGCGCGATGACCAGCGGGGTCGTGCGCCCGCGCCGCTGGTAGACCCGTCCGAATAACAACCCGAGCACGACGTTGCCGACGAAACCCCCATACCCCTGATAGAGGTGGTAGGCGCCGCGAAGCAGGGCGCTCGCCCACAGCGCCCTGCCTTTGGACCAGCCCAGCTGGTCGAGCCGTCGCAGCAGGTAGCCGCAGACGATCACCTCTTCGAGGAGCCCGCTGCGGGCCGCGCCGAGCAGCAGCACCGGGACGGTCCACCAGTGCCCGAGTGGTGGCACCGGCACGACCGACCGGTTCACGCCCAGCTCCACCGCGGCCACGTACACGCCGAGCCCGACCGCGCCGACGGCCGCGGCCAGCAGCGCGCCCCAGCCCAGGTCGGTGAGGGGCCGGCTGCCGTCCAGGCCGATGCTGGCGGCCGACTCCCGCGAGCGGCCGAGGAAGTGCAGCACCAGCAACACCGGGACCAGCGAGGTGGCCACGTCGAGGAGCTGGTAGATCAGGGCGGTGTTGGCGAACAGCGGCGCGGAGACGCCCCGGATCGGCGCCGACAGCAGGTCGACCAGGGCATAGACGGCCGAGGCGGCCAGCGACAGCCCGAGGACCAGCAGCACCTCGTCGCGGAGCACGCCTCGCGGCGGCAGCACCGGGCCAGTGGGCGCCTCGGGCCGCGCCGGCGCCTCCGGCCCGGCCTGAGGCCCGGAAACCTCACGCATCGTCCAAGCGTACTTCGCCTGCCGGTAGAACGGCGTACGGAGGAGCACTGTGGACAACGGGGGCGGCGGGTCGCCGCGATCGGCTACGCTTGCCCGCATGGACCGCGACTTTCTTACCGCGCTCACGGAGCGGGTCCTCGTCTTCGACGGGGCCATGGGCACCATGCTCCACGCCGCCGAGCTGACCCTGGACGACTACCAGGGCAACGAGGGCTGCAGCGAGATCCTCTGCGTCACCCGGCCCGACGTGGTGCAGGGCATCCACGCCGCCTACCTCGAGGCGGGGGCGGACGTGGTCGAGACGAACTCCTTCGGCGCGTCCGCGATCGTGCTCGGCGAGTACGACATGGCCGACCGGGTGGTCGAGCTGAACCAGGTTGCCGCCCGCCTCGCCCGTGAGGTGGTCGACGGGTTCCAGGCGGACGGGCGGCCGCGGTGGGTCGCCGGCTCGATGGGCCCGGGCACCAAGCTGCCGACGCTGCTGCACACCACCTATGATCCCTTGCGCTCCACCTACGGCGACCAGGCGTTCGGCCTGCTGGCGGGCGGCGCGGACGTGCTGATCGTCGAGACGTGCCAGGACCTCCTCCAGGTCAAGGCGGCGGTCGCCGGGGCCTTCGAGGGCATGCGCCGCGCCGGCCGCCGGGTGCCGCTGATGGTGCAGGTCACGGTCGAGACGACCGGCCAGATGCTGCTGGGCTCCGACATCGCGGCGGCGCTCACCGCCATCGAGCCGCTCGGCGCCGACGTCATCGGCATGAACTGCGCCACCGGGCCGGCCGAGATGGGCGAGCACCTGCGCTACCTGGCGCAGCACGCCCGCACCCCGCTGTCGTGCCAGCCCAACGCCGGCCTGCCCGAGCTGCGCGAGGGGCGCCCGCACTACCCGCTCTCCCCGGGCGAGCTCGCCCAGGCGCACGACCGGTTCGTGGCCGAGTTCGGGGTCAACGTGGTCGGCGGCTGCTGCGGCACCACGCCAGAGCACATCCGGCAGGTGGTCGAGGCGGTGGGCGGCCGCCAGGCGGCGCATCGCGAGACGGTCCACGACGCCGCGGTGGGCAGCCTCTACCAGTCGGTCCCGCTCGACCAGGACACCACCTACCTGACCATCGGCGAGCGCTGCAACGCCAACGGGTCGCGGAAGTTCCGCGACCTGATGCTGGCGGGCGACCTCGACGGCCTCGTCGGCATCGCCAAGGAGCAGATCCGCGAGGGCGCGCACGTGCTGGACGTCTGCGTCGACTACGTGGGCCGCGACGGCGTGCCGGACATGGACGCGCTGGTCGAGCGCCTGGCGCAGCAATCGACCGCGCCGATCATGCTCGACTCCACCCAGGCGGACGTGATCGAAGCCGGGCTGAAGCGCCTGGGTGGCCGCGCGATCGTCAACTCGATCAACCTCGAGGACGGCGAGGCGCGGATGGCCGCGGTCTGCCCGCTGGTGCGGCAGTTCGGCGCCGCCGTGGTGGCGCTGCTGATCGACGAGGAGGGCCAGGCGCGCGACGTCGAGTGGAAGCTGCGGGTCGCGCACCGCATCTACGACCTTGCCGTCGACAAGTACGGCCTGCAGCCCGAGGACCTGCTGTTCGACGCGCTGACCTTCCCGCTCGGCTCCGGGCAGGAGGACCTGCGCCGCGACGGCATCGCCACCCTGGAGGCGATCCGGCGGATCAAGGCGGAGCTGCCCGGGGTTCGGACCGTGCTGGGCGTCTCCAACGTGTCGTTCGGTCTGTCGCCCGCCGCCCGGCAGGTCCTGAACTCGGTGTTCCTGCACGAGGCGCGCGAGGCGGGCCTGGACGGGGCGATCGTGTCGCCGGCCAAGATCCTGCCCCTGCACCGTATCGACGAGGAGCAGCGCCAGGTCGCCCTGGACCTGGTCCACGACCGCCGCCGCGAGGGCTACGACCCGCTCCGGCGCTTCATGGAGCTGTTCGAGGGCAAGGAGGCCGCGCGGCCGGCGGCCGCCGAGGACCTGGCGGCGCTGCCCACCGACGAGCGCCTCAAGCGCCGGATCATCGACGGCGTCCGCGATGGCCTGGAGGCCGACCTCGACGAGGCGATGCGCTCGCATCCCCCGCTGGAGATCATCAACGAGGTGCTGCTGGACGGCATGCGCACGGTCGGCGAGCTGTTCGGCGCCGGCGAGATGCAGCTCCCGTTCGTGCTCCAGTCGGCCGAGGTGATGAAGGCCTCGGTGGCGCTGTTGGAGCCGTACATGGAGCGAGCTGACCAGGGCGGCAAGGGCCGGGTGGTGCTGGCCACGGTCAAGGGTGACGTCCACGACATCGGCAAGAACCTGGTCGACATCATCCTCACCAACAACGGCTACACGGTCCACAACCTCGGGATCAAGCAGCCGATCTCGGCGATCATCGACAAGGCCGAGGAGGTCGAGGCCGACGCGATCGGCATGTCGGGCCTGCTGGTCAAGTCCACCGTGGTCATGCGCGACAACCTCGAGGAGCTGAACGCCCGCGGGATGGCCCGCTACCCGGTGCTGCTCGGCGGCGCGGCGCTGAACCGCACCTACGTCGAGGGCGACCTCCGCCAGATCTACAAGGGCCGGGTGTTCTACTGCCGCGACGCCTTCGCGGGCCTGCGCGTCATGGACCAGCTCCGCCAGGAGCGCCAGGAGGGTGTCCGGCCCGGCCGCGAGGCGCCGAGAGCTCCCCGGGTGGTCACGACACGGGCCCGCGGACCAGCGCCGGCGGCGCCGAGCACCAGCGAGGTCGCCCGCTCGGACGTGCGCGTGGACGTGCCGCTGCCGACCGCGCCGTTCCTCGGCGACTCCCGGATCGTCAAGGGCATCCCGGTCCGCGACATCGCCGCCTTCCTGAACGAGTCGGCACTGTTCCGCGGCCAGTGGCAGCTGCGGCCGAGCGGCGGGGCCGAGGGCTGGGAGCAGCTGCTCGAGACCGAGGCGCGCCCACGCCTGCGCGCGCTGCTCGACCAGGCGATCGCCGACCAGGTGCTCCAGCCCGCCGTGGTCTACGGGTACTACCCCTGCAATTCGGACGGCAACGACCTGGTCGTCTGGCGGGACGACGGCTCGGAGTGGGTGCGGTTCAGCTTTCCGCGACAGCGCCGGGACCGCCGGCTGTGCATCGCCGACTACTTCCGGCCGGTCACCTCCGGCGACGTGGATGTCGTAGTGTTCCACGTGGTCACCATGGGCCGAGCGGCCTCGGACGCGACCGCCAAGCTGTTCGACGCCAACCGCTACCGCGAGTACCTGGAGCTGCACGGCGTCACCGTCGAGATGGCCGAGGCGCTCGCCGAGTACTGGCACCAGCGCATCCGCCAGGAGCTGCGCATCGCCGACCAGGACGCCGAGCAGATGGAGGCGCTCTTCGACCTGGGCTACCGGGGGGCGCGATACTCGTTCGGGTACCCCGCTTGCCCGGACCTGGAGCAGCAGTCCAAGATCTTCGAGCTGCTGGATCCGGGGCGGATCGGGGTCGAATTGTCCGAGGAATACCAGCTTCACCCGGAGCAGTCCACCTCGGCGATCATCGTCCATCATCCCGAGGCGATGTATTTCAACGCCCGATGAAGCCCGTCCGCGATTCACGGTGCGGGCCGGAGAGAAACAGAGCAACGGAAGGATCGGAGCGACGCGGTAGCGATGAGTACCGGCCATAGTGGCCCGTCGAGGGCCGATCACACATTGCACCGGGGGGCTCCCTAAGCCCCAGCAGCCCCCCGGGCCTGCCATGACGAGGGGATGACCGGGGTGGCTTCAGCAAGCGAGCAGCTTTTCGTATCGCGCCTGGCGCGCCTGTCGGTGCGGGCGCCGAGCGGTGAGATGATCGGCAGGATCGCCGACGTGGTGATCGCGCGGGCCGCTCCGGGCTCGCCGCCGGTCGTCCTCGGGCTCACCGTCTGGGTGCAACGCCGGCCGATCTTCATCGGCATGGGCCGGGTGCGCGAGCTGGACGCCGGCGGCGCGACGCTCAGCACAGGCACGGTGAACCTGCGCCCCTTCGAGCTGCGAGCCGGCGAGACGCTGGTGCTCGGCGAGTTGGTGGACTCGCTGGTCAAGCACCGCGAGACCGGCCGCGAGTACCGCATCAACGACGTGGCCATCGGCCAGGTCCGCGAGGGCTGGGTGGTCTGCGCGCTGGACGTGATCGAGCCTGCCTCGGGCCTGCGGGCGTGGCGGCGGCCGCGGCGGCTGCGGCTGAACTGGGACATGGTCGCCGGGCTGGAGGCGGGGGAGTCCGCCGAGTCGCGCCTGGCGGCGCTCGCCGACCTGCGGCCGGCCGACGTGGCGGCGGCGCTGCTGGCCCTGCCGGCCAAGGCCCGCGAGGACATGGCCTCCGGGCTGGACGACGACCGGCTGGCCGCGACGCTCGAGCAGCTCCCGGAGGAGGTGCAGGCCGGCCTGCTGGCCAGGCTCGGCGACGAGCGCGCCGCCGACGTGCTCGAGGCGATGGACCCCGACGACGCCGCCGACCTGCTCGGTGAGATGACCGAGGCCGATCGTGCCCGGCTGCTGGCGCTGATGGTGCCGGAGGAGGCCGAGCCGATCCGCCGCCTGCTGGTCTACGACGAGGAGACCGCCGGCGGCCTGATGACCACCGAGCCGGTGATCATGCGGGCCAGCGACACCGTGGCCGAGGCCCTCGCGCGGCTGCGCGTCCCCGACCTGCCGCCAGCGCTGGCCGGGCAGGTGTTCGTGGTGCGCCCGCCGACGGAGACACCGACTGGGCGCTACCTGGGTGTGGCGCATTTCCAGCGGCTGCTGCGTGAGCTGCCGGGCGACCCGCTCGGCTCCGCCATCGACACCGACCTCGACGCCCTCTCGCCGAACCTGCCGACCAGACGGGTGGCCGAGTACCTGGCCACCTACGACCTGCTGTGCGCGCCGGTCTGCGACGAGCAGTCGCGATTGCTGGGGGCGGTGTCCATCGACGACGTGCTCGACCACCTGCTGCCACCGGCCTGGCGGCGAGGGCCTGTCCGGGCGCGGAACGGCAACGGCGGGAACGGCAACGGCGGCGGGATGCGCAACGGCGGTGGTGGGAACGGGGGTCCGGACGGCGGTGCGGGCGACGGGCAAGCTGGAGGCGAGCCGATGGAGCGGGTCGGGTGAGCGTGATCCCGCGCCGGATACGGCGCCGGACGAGCCTGGCCGCGCCGCGGCGGCGGCCGCCGCGGCTGGCGCTGTACTACGACCCGGAGGCGTTCGGGAACTTCTCCGAAGCGATCGCCCGCTTCCTTGGGACCGCGCGCTACCTCGTGTTCCAGACGGTGGTGGTGTTCCTTTGGATCGTGTGGAACGTGGCCACCAGGATGGCGGGCCTGAACTTCGACCCCTACCCGTTCATCCTGCTCACCCTGGCCCTGTCGCTGCAGGCGTCGTACGCGGCGCCACTGATCCTGCTGGCCCAGAACCGGCAGGAGGAGCGCGACCGTCAGGAGATGCTCGCCGACCGGCGGACCAACGCCAGGGCGCTCGCCGACACCGAGTACCTGGCGCGGGAGCTCGCCGCGATCCGCCTGGCGCTCGGTGAGATGCCCACCCGCGACTACCTCGGCGAGGAGCTCGGACGCATCGAACGCGAGATGACCGAGCTCCGCGAACGCCTCAACGGCCACCGCGAACCCGCCCGCTCCGACCCCGCCGACGACTGATCGCCCGGCAGGCGCGCCCCGCCGGCCGCCCGCCGGCGGTGCTGGCCCCGCCCTCGGATGCCGCGCCGGCCCACCACCGCCGCCACGGCGTTCAGAGGGCGGTGCTGACGAGCCTGGCGTGGCCGGGGCGTTGGGTGGGCTCGGGCCAGGCCTGGGCAAGGGCGCGGTTGAGCAGGCGGGTGGGTGAGTCGTGGGACTCGAGCACGAGCAGGTGGTGAGGTCCGTCGAGCGGGAAGGTCCGGTCGAGCTGGATGCCTCGTCGGGCCAGGTAGCCCCGCACCTGGTCGAATCGCTCCCGTGGCCCGGCGAGATCCTCCAGTGCCGCTGGTGAGAGCTCGACGACCGCGATGAACCGAGGCATACGGACCTCCAGCTTGCTCTGTCCCCGGGTACAGCCAAGCGGATTCCTGGCTCCCTGAAAGTGCCGCCGGTCACACCATCGGTGTGACGTGGGACACAACGCGGCGTGGATTACAGGCCGGGGACGTCGGCGACGGAGCGGCCGCGCAGGCGGGCTGTGCGGCGGAGCAGGTCGCGGAGGCCGACGAGCTCGCCGGCGACACGGCCGAGGCCCTCTGGCGGGGAGGCCCCCTCCAGGGCGACCGTGACCAGCTCGAGGTGCCGGTCCAGCAGCTCGGCGAACGGCTCGGCCACGACGGGATCGGCCTCCAGGCCCCGCAACTGGTCGGCCAGCTCCTGGTAGGCGCGCTGGACGCGCCGTCCCTCATCGATGTGCGCCTGCTCCACCTCCCGGTCCAGCAGGCACCACTGGATCACCGCTTCGGCGGCCGGTTGCAGCGCGACCGCCTGGTCCGCCAGCGCCAGCACGGCGTCCCGAGTGGCCGGCTCGCCCCTGGCCCAGTCCGCAAGCGACCTGTCTGGCATGATCGAACCCCGCCTCAGGTGGCCTCGATGGTGGCGATGACCGCGCCGGTGGAGACGGTCTGGCCCTCGCTGACGGTGATGCTGCTGACCGTTCCGGCCTGGTGGGCGGTGACGTGGTTCTCCATCTTCATCGCCTCGAGCACCACCAGTGTCTGCCCCGGCTTGACCGGGTCGCCATCGGCGACCAGCACTTTGACGATCGTGCCCTGCATCGGCGTCTTGACGATCTCCTTGCCGGGGCCGCCCGACTCCGCCCTGGCCCGCTCCAGCGCCTTGGGCGAGCGCGGGGTCCGCTGCCGCTCGGCGACCTTGACGGGCTCCTGCGGGATGATCTCGACGTCGAAGCGCTTGTCCTGCAACTCGATGACCAGGCGGCGTGGCGGGGCCTTCATCACCTCGGCCCCCTCGGGCGGCGGCGCCGGCTGCAGGGAGGAGAGGTCCATGCCCTCCTCGACCAGGGTGGTCGACACCTCGCCGGCGATGAACGCGCGGTCCAGCATGGCGAGCCGGTGGAACGGGATGGTGGTCGGCACGCCCTCGATCACGAACTCGTCGAGGGCCCGCAGCATCCGGCGGCGTGCCTGCTCGCGGTCCTCGCCCCAGACGATCAGCTTGGCCAGCAGCGAGTCGTAGCTCTGCGGAACCGCCCAGCCGGCCTTGACGCCGGCGTCCACGCGCACCCCTGGCCCTGACGGCTCGCGCCACCCGTTGACGGGACCGGGAGCCGGCATGAAGCGGCTGCCCGGGTCCTCGGCGTTGATGCGGACCTCGATGGCGTGGCCGCGCGGGGCGATGCCGTCGTAGTGCATGGGGATGCCCTCGCCGGCGGCGACGCGGAGCTGCGCCTGCACCAGATCGATGCCGGCGGTCAGCTCGGTGACCGGGTGCTCCACCTGGAGGCGGGTGTTCATCTCCAGGAAGTAGAAGTTGCCGGTCTTCGGCTCGAACAGGAACTCGATGGTGCCGGCGTTCTCGTACTCGGCGACGCGGGCGATGTCGCAGGCGGCCTTGCCGAGCGCGGCCCGCACCTCGGCGGGCAGCCCGGGCGCTGGCGCCTCCTCGACCAGCTTCTGGTGGCGGCGCTGGAGCGAGCAGTCCCGCTCGCCGATGAAGACGACTTCGCCCTTGCCGTCGGCGAGGATCTGCGCCTCGACGTGGCGGGGCGCGTCGAGGTAGCGCTCGACGTAGATCTCGTCACGGCCGAAGGCCGCCTTGGACTCGCGCTGGGCCGATCCGAGCGCTTCGGCCACCTGGTCGGGGCTGCGCACGACCTTCATGCCGCGCCCGCCGCCGCCGAAGGCCGCCTTGAGCGCCAGCGGGTAGCCGTGCTCGGCGCCGAAGTCCGCTGCCGCCTCGGGGCCGGCGATCGGCTCCAGCGTCCCCGGGACCACCGGTGCCTTGGCCTGCTCGGCGACGCGACGGGCCGCCACCTTGTCGCCCATCGCGGCGATCGCCCCTGGCCTTGGACCCACCCAGCGGATGCCGGCGTCGATGACCGCCTGGGCGAACGCGGCGTTCTCCGCCAGGAAGCCGTAGCCCGGGTGGATGGCGTCGGCGTGGGCGCGCCGGGCCACCTCGACGATCTTGTCGATGTTCAGGTAGCTGGAGGCCGGCGCCGCCTCGCCGATGTGCCAGGCCTCGTCGGCCAGCTCCACGTGCAGCGCGTCCCGGTCGGCGTCGGAATAGACCGCGACGCCGACGAGGCCGAGCTCCCGGCAGGCTCGCAGCACCCGCACCGCGATCTCGCCCCGATTGGCGACCAGGACCTTCTCCACGGAATGCCTCCTCGATCCATGTGGAGGGAGCCCGCTCCCCCCGTGGCCCCGAGGTCAAGGTCGTGCCCCGGAGCCGGGTCGTCGACAAAGCGTAGCCCAGCGGGCCAGGATCCCGGCAACGTCGCGAGCGCGCCGCCGGGCGTCCCGACCTTCCGGGTCAGCGCTCCTGCTCCCAGCCGGAGCGCAGGCTGTTGCTCCAGCGGGTGCCGCTCGCCCAGGCGCGCAGGCCGATCCCGGGGCGGCTCGCCGTCGCCCAGGTGCTCGGCTGATGGCTCTGGTCCCAGGCGCTCATCCGGTCCAGCGCCAGCCCGAGGAGCTCGATCTCGTCCGCCTCGGGCGTGCCCCGCAGGATCCGGAAGCGCAGCCCCTCCGGCGACCGCAGGATGCCTTCCTCGGAATTCACAGGGGAATGTTCCCGTGCTTGCGCGGGGGGCGCCGCTCCCGCTTGGTGACGCAGATCTCCAGCGCGTGGATCAGGCGCGGGCGCGTCGTCTGCGGCTCGATGACGTCGTCCAGGTAACCGCGCTCGGCCGCGATGTAGGGGTTGGCGAAGCGCTCGGTGTACTCGGCCACCAGCTCGGCGCGCTTGGTGTTGGCGTCGGCGGCGGCCTCGATCTCCCTGCGGAAGATGATGTTGACCGCCGCCTGCGGGCCCATCACCGCGATCTCCGAGGACGGCCAGGCGAGGTTGACGTCGGCCCGCAGCGGCTTGGACGCCATCACGTCGTAGGCGCCGCCATAGGCCTTGCGGGTGACCACCGTCAGCTTGGGCACGGTGGCCTCGGCATAGGCGTAGAGCAGCTTGGCGCCGTGGCGGATGATCCCGCCCCATTCCTGGTTGGTGCCCGGCATGAACCCCGGCACGTCGACGAAGCTCACGATCGGGATGTTGAACGCGTCGCAGAACCGCACGAAGCGGGCACCCTTCACCGAGGCGTTGATGTCGAGCACGCCGGCCAGGTGCAGCGGCTGGTTGCCGACCACCCCCACCGGCCGGCCGTTGAGGCGCGCGAACCCGACCACGATCGACTCCGCGTGCGCCTGCAGGACCTCGGTGAACTCGCCGTCGTCCACCACCCGCTTGACGACCTCGCGCATGTCGTAGGGCTGGTTGGGGTTGTCGGGCACCAGGTCGAGCAGGCCCGGGTCCTCGCGCCGCGGGTCGTCGGTCGGCTGGCGCCGCGGCGGGTCCTCCATGTTGTTGGGCGGGAGGTAGGAGAGGAGCTGGCGGACCAGGTCGAAGCACTCGTCCTCGTCCTCGGCCGCGAAATGGGCGGTGCCGGACTTGACCGCATGGGTCATCGCGCCGCCCAGCTCCTCGAAGGTCACGTCCTCACCGGTGACGGCCTTCACCACGTCCGGGCCGGTGATGAACATGTAGGAGGTCTCCTTGACCATGAAGATGAAGTCGGTGATCGCGGGGGAGTAGACCGCGCCGCCGGCCGACGGCCCCATGATCAGCGAGAGCTGCGGCACCACCCCGGACGCCTGCACGTTGCGCCAGAAGATCTCGGCGTAGCCCGACAGCGCGACCACGCCCTCCTGGATGCGGGCACCGCCCGAGTCGTTGATGCCGATGCAGGGCACGCCCATCTTCAGTGAGAGGTCCTGGAGCTTGCAGATCTTCTCCGCCATGACCTCGCCGAGCGAGCCGCCGAACACCGTGAAGTCCTGGCTGAACACGCACACCCGTCGCCCGTCGATGGTCCCGTAGCCGGTGACCACGCCGTCGGTCGGTATGCGGCGCTTCTCCATGCCGAACGCGTTCGACCGGTGCACGGCCAGCATGTCGGTCTCCACGAAGGAGCCCGGGTCCAGCAGCGCGTCGATGCGCTCCCTGGCAGTCAGCTTGCCCTTGGCGTGCTGGGTGTCGACCGCCTGCTTGGAGCCGGCGTGCAGCGCCTGCTCCTTGCGCTTGCGGAGCTCGTCGATGCGCTCCTTCATGGTCTTCGGTTGTATCGGTGGCACCTGAACCCTCCCGCCCGGCCAAACCGTCGGGACATCGTACTGCCCCTGGCCCCGCCCCTGGTGATGGGCATTGTAGGGAGACGTGTACCCTCCCTGGGAACGCCGGTCATGTCGCGCCGCTTCGCGAGCGCGCCGCTTCGCGAGATCGGGCCGCGCCGGGTCACGCAGGCTGACAGCCTGCCGCAACGGCGCGCACCGTGGATACGTGACCGGCGTTCCAGAGCCGGGCGCGCGGCATGGGGGAGGAGCCTGACAGGAATGGGCCAGCTCGACGCCTACGCGGTGGGGTTGCGTGCCGCCCTGCCGCCGTTCTTCAGCCCGCTCGAGGTGATCGACCGGGTGCCGACCACCATGGCGCGCGCCGCCGAGCTGGGCGAGGCGGGGGCTCCGGAGGGCGCCACCGTGGTCGTCGAGGAGCAGACCGCGGGGCGCGGTCGCCTCGGCCGGAGCTGGGTCGCGCCGCCGGGCACCGGGCTGCTGGTCTCGGTGCTGCTGCGCCCGACGCTGGCGGCGCGGGACCTCTGGCTGGTTGCCTCCCTCGCCGGGGTCGCGCTGGTGGGCGCGGTCGACGAGCTGGCGGGCAAGGCGCCGCGGCGCCCGCGGGCCGGCCTCAAGTGGCCGAACGACCTGCTGCTGGACGGCAGGAAGGCGGCCGGCCTGCTGGCGGAGGCGGGCATGCGCGGCGGCACGCTCGACTGGGTCGCGCTCGGCATGGGCGCCAACGTCAACCAGTCGCTGGAGGACTTCCCGCCGGAGCTCGCCGAGGAGGCCACCAGCGTGGCATTGGCCATCGGCACGGACGTCGACCGCGCCGAGCTGCTCGGCGCCTGGGGCGAGCGCTTCGAGGCCGGGTACCGGCAGCTCGCCGCCGGCGCGACCGGACCGGTGCTGGCCGCCTACCGCGACCGCCTGGAGACGCTCGGCCGCCAGGTCCGCGCCGACCGCCTGGCCGGCGGGCCGGTGGTCGGCACCGCCGTGGACCTGAGCGCCGGCGGCAACCTGGTCGTGCTCACCAGGACCGGCGCGAGGGTCGAGATCGCCACCGCCGACGTGCGGCACCTTCGGGCGCTAGCGTCCCACCCAGACGGGAACGGCCACCGAGTAGGTGACTGACGCGTCAGTCGGGCTCGACTCGAAAGCCTCCGCCGTCCAGAGCTGCGGCTTGGGCGGCGGCACGAAGCTGAGCGCTCCGGAGAACATGGCCCAGCTCGGGGCGGTGGACGGCAGCGCCGCGTAGCTCTGCGACACCACCCGTCCGGACGGGTCGCGCAGGCGCAGCCCGACCGTGCCGGAGGCGATCCGGGCCTGGCCCTTGACGACCACCCTGGTGCCCTCCACCGGGGCGCGCGGCGCGGGCTCGGCCAGCAGGATCGGCGCCACGCGCGCCGCGCGGTCGCGGACGAGCTGGCGACCGCCCGCGCCCACCCCCAGCAGTCCGGACAGCGGCTGGCCGTCCAGCACGCCGGCGTTGCGTCCCTCCACCTCGACCACCACGCGCCTCACCTGTGAGACCTGCGTCGCCGTCCAGACCAGTGCCTGGAGGGCGTAGCCGTCGCCGCTGGCGGCGCCGAGCGCCTCCCTGGAGAGGTTCACGGTGGCGGTGCCGGCGTCCAGGCGAAGGCCGAGCAGGCGTGTCCCGGACGGGAAGGGGCGTTCGATGCCGAGGTAGCGCGGCGTGCCGGTCAGCAGCTCGGTGAGCGCCGAGGTCACCATGCCCGCGGTCGAGGACGCGAACGGGACCTCGTGCTCCTCGGGCGCGAGGTAGCGGGTCGTCCCCACCGAGCGCAGGTAGTAGACCGTCACGTCGATCGGCCCTCTGGCCGTCGCGCGGGCGTCAGCAGCGGCCACCGTGCGGTCGGCGGCCTGGTCCACCGGGCCCTCTCGGGAGTCCCCGGGCCCCTCCGGCCCGGCGGGCCTGGTGAGCGCCAGGGTGGCGACCTCGCGGCCGGACACCCCGCGTCCGGACGCGCCGCCGCGGTCGGCGACGCAGGCACTGGCGAGCAGGCCCAATGCGGCGGCGAGCGTGGCGGCTCCGGTCACGCTGATGATCAAGCGGTGTCGTCTCACGGTCCTCGGGGGTCCAGCGGGCCCACGGCAACCCGCTACTGCGCCAACATCGGCCGCGGAGGTTGCAAACGTGCAACGGTCAGGCTCCAGTCCGGACCCGACCGGTTCCCGCTCTCCGCCCTCGGCGCCCGGCGGGCCGGCTCTTGAGCCGGCTTCTCGTGCTTGCTACTCTCGCGACGCCGACGCCGGAGCGGTCCCGCCGATCGCGAGGAGTTGATTCGCGTGCCGTTTCCGCAACGGCTTCTCGGAGACAACGAGGAGATCGTCTACGACCTCCACGCCCACTGGTGGACCCTGGTCGGCCCGATCCTGGTGACGGTGGTGGTCGCCGTCGTCGCCGTTGCGGGATGGGCGTTCCTGCCGGGCGGCGGCTTCCAGCGGCCCGGCCGGCTCGCGATCGGCGGCATCGCCGTCCTGTGCCTGCTGGTCGTGGTGGTCCCGCGATACCTGCGCTGGGCCACGACCCACTTCGTCCTGACCACCGACCGGCTGATCTTCCGCTCCGGGGTGCTCGCCAAGCTCTCCAAGGAGATCCCGCTGGAGCGGGTCAACGACGTGACCTTCTCCCAGTCCATCTGGGAGCGCATCATCGGCGCCGGCGACCTCTTCATCGAGTCGGCGGGGGAGCGCGGGCAGTCCGTGTTCCAGGACATTCCCAAACCCGAGGCGGTGCAGGTCGAGATCTACCGGCAGATGGAGGCCAACGGCCAGCGGATGAGCGGAGCCGCGCCGCGCGCGCCCAGCGTGCTCGAAGACCTGGAGCGGCTCGCCAACCTCCGCGACCGCGGTGCCGTCACCAACGAGGAATTCGAGCGCAAGAAGCGCGACCTCCTCGACCGCCTCTGAGTCATCCACGATTTCCAATTCTCAGTTGGCCCACCGCCCACCCGCTACGGGGGCGGTGGGAGTTGCGGGCGGGGTCCTGGAAGGCGCTGCGCGGCGGGATGGTCGGGGGGCTGTGGACAGTCCGAGCCGGGGGTCGGGCGCGGCCGGTAGGATCGTCTGAGGATTTGCCGATCGTCTCGTCGAGGTGCCAGGTGGAACTACCAGCGTCGATCGACGTCCGCGAGGTTGGCCCGCGCGACGGGCTGCAGAGCGAGGCGCCGCTCCCGGTCGAGGCGCGGGTGCGCCTGGTCGACGCGCTCTCCGAAACGGGCGTGGGGCGCATCGAGGCCGGCTCGTTCGTGTCCCCCAAGGCGGTGCCGGCCATGGCGGACAGCGCGCGGGTCTTCGCCGAGATGCGGCGCCGCGCCGGGGTGACCTACTCGGCGCTGGTGCCCAACCAGCGGGGCGCGGCCGACGCCCTTGCCGCCGGGGCGGACCGGCTCCAGGTGGTCGTCGCCGCCTCCGAGAGCTACAACGCCAGCAACCTGAACCGCAGCGTGGCCGAGACATTGGAGGAGATCGCCGGGGTGGTGCGGCTGGCCGGCCGCACGCCGGTGGACGCGACCATCTCCACGGCCTGGGGTTGCCCCTACGAGGGCGAGGTGCCGGTCGAGCGGGTGGCCGAGCTGGCACGCACCCTGCTGGGGACGGGCTGCCAGGCCATCTCGCTGGGGGACACCACCGGCATGGCCACGCCCACGCGGGTCGAGGGCCTGCTGGCGGCACTGCGCCCGCTCACGAGCGCGATCAACTGCCACTTCCACGACACCCGCGGCACCGGACTGGCCAACCTGCTGGCCGCCATGCAGGCCGGCTGCACGGACTTCGACACGGCGATCGGCGGGCTCGGCGGCAGTCCGACGGCGCCGGGGGCGGGCGGCAACGTCGACAGCGAGGACGTCGTCCACATGGTCGAGGACATGGGCATCTCGACCGGCATCGACCTGGATCGCCTGCTGGCCGTGGCGCGGATGGCCGGCGAGCTGCTCGGCCGGCCGCTCCGGGGCCAGGTGCTGATCGCCGGCCCGGCCAGGCGCCCCAGCCACCAGGGGGTGACCCGGTGACAGAGGGCAGGGCGCCGCGGCGGGCGGTCGAGGCGGGGCAGCGCGCCGAGCCGGCGTTCGCGGCGCTCGCCAAGCAGGCTCGCGCGGGCGGCGCGGAGCGGTACCACGCCAAAGCGCGGGAGCAGGGCAAGCTGTTCGTGCGCGAGCGCCTGCGCCGGCTGCTCGACGACGCCGACGCCATGGTCGAGGACGGCCTGCTGGCCAACGCCATGGCCGGGGACCTGCCGGCCGACGGGGTGGTCACCGGGATCGGCACGATCGGCGGCAGGGACGTCGCCGTGATGGCCAACGACTCGACGGTCAAGGCCGGTTCCTGGGGGGCCCGCACGGTCGAGAAGATCATTCGTATCGAGGAGTACGCGCTGCGCCACGAGCTGCCGCTGATCTGGCTGGTGGACTCGGCCGGCGCCCGCATCACCGACCAGGTGGAGATGTTCCCCGGCCGTCGCGGGGCCGGCAAGATCTTCTACAACCAGGTCCGCCTGTCTGGCCGGGTGCCGCAGGTGTGCTGCCTGTTCGGGCCGTCGGCCGCCGGCGGCGCCTACATCCCCGCCTTCTGCGACGTGGTCTTCATGGTCGACGGCAACGCCTCCATGTATCTCGGCTCGCCGCGGATGGCCGAGATGGTCATCGGCGAGCGGACGACCCTGGAGGAGATGGGCGGCGCGGCCATGCACTGCCGCGTCTCGGGCTGTGGCGATCTCCTCTGCGCCGACGAGGACGAGGCCATCCAGGCCGCTCGCCGCTACCTCGGGTACTTCCCGAGCAACTGGCGCGGCACCCCGCCGGTCGAGGAGCCCAGGGGCCCCGCCTACGCGGGGCCGGTGACCCCGCTGGTGCCGACCGACGAGTCGCAGCCGTTCGACATGCTCCCGCTGGTCGCGGCCATCTGCGACGAGGACAGCTTCTTCGAGGTCAAGGCCGAGTTCGCGACGGAGCTGATCACCGGGCTCGGCCGCATCGAGGGCCGTGCCGTCGGCATCCTGGCCAGTCAGCCGATGGCCAAGGGCGGGGTGCTGTTCGTCGACTCCGCCGACAAGGCGGCCCGCTTCATCTGGCTGTGCGACGCCTTCAACATCCCGCTGCTGTTCCTCGCCGACGTGCCGGGCTTCATGATCGGCAAGGAGGTCGAGCGGCAGGGGATCATCCGCCACGGCGCCAAGATGATCACCGCGGTGAGCGAGGCGACCGTCCCGAAAGTCTGCGTGGTGGTCCGCAAGGCCTACGGCGCCGGCCTGTACGCCATGGCCGGACCGGGGTTCGAGCCCGACGCGACCCTGGCCCTGCCGACCGCCTCGATCGCGGTGATGGGACCGCAGGCCGCCGTCAACGCGGTCTACTACAACAAGCTGGCCGCTCTGCCCGAGGCGGAGCGCGCGGCCGAGTTCGAGCGGCTGCAGCGCGAGTACCGCGAGGACGTCGATCTCGCCCGGCTGGCGTCCGACCTGGTGATCGACGCCGTGGTCGATCCGGAGGAGCTGCGGGCCGAGGTCTCGCGGCGGCTGCTGGCGGCGGCCGGCAAGGAGCGCGAGTTCACCCGCCGCCGCCACGGGGTGCCGCCGGTATGACCCCGCCCCGGCCGTTCCGGACGGTGCTGGTCGCCAACCGTGGCGAGATCGCCGTGCGTGTGCTGCGAGCCTGCCGCGAGCAGGGCCTGGTCGGTGTTGCCGTCCACTCCGACCCGGACGCCGGAGCGCTGCACGTCCGCGAGGCGGACCTGGCGATCGCGATCGGCGGCTCGCACGTGACCGACTCCTATCTCGATGCCGGCAAGCTGCTGGCGGCCGCGCGCGAGGCCGCCGCCGAGGCGGTCCATCCCGGCTACGGGCTGCTCAGCGAGAACGCCGATTTCGCCCGGGCGGTCGAGGCGGCCGGGCTGGTGTGGATCGGGCCGCCCGCGGACGCGATCGAGCAGATGGGCGACAAGCTCGCCGCCCGCCGGGCCGTGCTCGCGGCCGGGGTGGAGCCGGTGCCGGGGACCATCGAGCCGGTGCGCGATGCCGCCGAGGTGGCCGCCTTCGGCGACGCGCACGGCTGGCCGGTGGCGATCAAGGCGGCCGCCGGCGGCGGTGGCCGGGGGATCCGGGTGGTGCGCGCGCCGGAGGAGGCCGCCGGGGCGCTGGCCGCGGCCAGCCGCGAGGCGGAGGCTGCATTCGGGTCGGGCGCCTGCTACCTCGAGCGGTTCTTCGAGCGGCCACGTCACGTGGAGGTGCAGGTGCTGGCCGACGCCCACGGCGGCATCGTGCAGCTCGGCGAGCGCGACTGCTCGGTGCAGCGCCGCCACCAGAAGCTGATCGAGGAGACACCCTCGCCTGGCCTGCCGGTCGAGATCCGCGAGCGCCTGCTCACCTGGGCGGTGGCGGTCGCCAAGGCGTGCGGCTACGTGGGCGCCGGCACCGTCGAGCTGCTCTGGGACCCCGAGACGGGCGGGGCCTGGTTCCTGGAGATGAACACCCGGCTCCAGGTCGAGCACCCGATCACCGAGGCGGTGACCGGCGTGGACATCGTGGCCGCGCAGTTGCGCGTCGCCGCCGGGGAGCCGCTCGGGTTCGGTCAGGAGCAGGTCCGCTTCGCCGGCCACGCCATCGAGTGCCGCATCAACGCCGAGGACCCGGCACGCGGGTTCCTGCCGAGCCCGGGGACGATCGGCAGGCTGCGCTGGCCGGGCGGTCCCGGCGTGCGGGTCGACGCCGGCTACCAGAGCGGCGACACCGTGTCGCCGTACTACGACGACCTGCTCGGCAAGGTGATCACCTGGGGGCGCGACCGCGACGAGGCAATCGGACGGATGCTGGCCGCGCTCGAGGACCTGACGGTCGAGGGGCTGCCGACGACCGCGCCCGCGCTCGCGCTGGTCCTCGCGCACGACGACTTCCGCGCCGCAAGGCACTGGACCACCTGGCTGGAATCGTCCGTCGACCTGGAGGCCCTCGCCGCGCCCGCCCCGCGTCCGCCCGCGGCGCCCGAGCCCGCCGCCGCGGCCCGGCCGGCCAGGGCGGCGGACTTCACCGTGACGGTGGAGGGGGCGGTGTATCCGGTACGGCTGTTCCGGCACCGGCCTTCCGGGATGGCCAGGGCGGGGTCGGGAGCGGCGGGAGGGCAGGTGGCCTCGCCGCTGGCGGGGACCCTCAGCCGCGTGGAGGTGGCGGTGGGCGACCACGTGGCGGAGGGCGCGGTACTGGCGGTGGTCGAGGCGATGAAGATGGAGACACCGGTACGGGCTCCGTTTGCCGGAAGGGTCCTAGAGGTACCATTTCCGGTTGGCGGTCCGGTGGCCGCCGGCCAGACCATCGTCGTGCTGGAGGCCGGCTGACCCGACACGGAGTTGGCTACTCGCCCGGCCAGATCGGGGGGCGGCGCTCGTTCCAGGCGGCGATGCCCTCGCGCCGGTCGGCGGACTTCACGGCCCGGCGCCAGGCCTGGTCCTCGACCTCCAGGCCGGCCTCGCGGGCGAGGTCGGCGCCGAGGTCGATCGCCCATTTGGCGAGCCGGACCGCGGTCGGGGCGTTGCCGGCGATCTGGGCCGCCAGGCCCTGCGCCGCCGCGGGCAGCTCGGCGCGGGGCACGACCCGGTCGACGAGCCCGAGCCGCCCGGCCTCGGCGGCGCCCACGCGCCGGCCGGTCAGGACCAGGTCCTTGGCCACGGCGGGCCCGACCCTGCGGACCAGGAGCTGGGTGCCGCCGCCGGCGGGCACCAGGCCGAGCTGGACCTCCGGCAAGCCCAGGCTGGCGTCCTCGGCGGCCACCACGAGGTCGCAGCACAGCGCCAGCTCCAGGCCGCCGCCGAGCGCGTAGCCGAAGACCGCGGCCACCGTGGGCAGGGGGCAGCGGCGCACAGCGCCGAAGGCGCGGCGGAAGGCCTCGCGCTGCACGAACCACTGGTGGTCGTCGAAGCCGCTGCGCTCGCGCAGGTCGGCGCCGGCGCAGAAGGCGTGGTCACCGGCACCGGTCAGGACCACCGCCCGCACGGCCCGATCGGTGGCCAGCGGCTCGAAGGCCGCGGCGAGCGCGATCGCCAGCTCGGTCGAGATGGCGTTGCGGGCCTCCGGCCGGTCCAGCGTCACCGTCGCGACGCCGGCGTCCACGGCCACCCGCACCGGCTCGCTCATCCGCCGACGCTTCCGGCGTTGACTTCCTGGAACGCCCAGGCCCAGGTGCGCTCCAGGCCGGTGGCGAGGTCGAATTTCGGCCGCCAGCCGAGCACCCGCTCGGCCTGCCCGCAGGCCAGCGCGATCGCTTGCAGCTCCCCGGGCCGCGGGGGCGCGAAGCTGGGCTCGGGCCCGAAGCCGGTCACCGCGCGGAGCGCGCCGTACAGGTCCAGCACGGAGCTGGCGATCCCGGTGCCGATGTTGAGCCGCGCGCCGGTGAACCCCTCGCCCGCGCCGGCGAGCTCCTTCCGCTCGCCGGCGGCGGCGAAGGCGTCCACGACGTCGTCGACGAACACGTAGTCGCGGGTCTGCAGCCCGTCGCCGAAGACCGTCACCGGCTGGTCGGAGAGCAGGCGGTTGCAGAAGATCGCCACCACCCCGGCCTCGCCGTGGGGGTCCTGGCGCGGACCGTAGACGTTGGCCAGCCGCAGGCTCACCGGCTCCAGGCCGTCCAGCTCGGCGAAACTGCCCAGGTAATCCTCGGCGGCACGCTTGGAGACCCCGTACGGGTTGGTCACGCGTGGCGGGTAGCGCTCGTCGATCGGCAGGTCGCCGGGGTCCGGCTCGCCGTAGACGGTGCCGCCGGAGCTGGCGAACACCAGGCGGCGGCAGCCGGCGTCCAGTGCCGCCCTGGCGACCTGGATGGTGCCGAGCACGTTGATGCGGGCGTCCAGCGCCGGCTCAGCCACGCTGCGGCGCACGTCGACCTGGGCGGCCAGGTGGTGGACGACCTCGGGCCGGGCCTTTGCCACCACGCCGGCAAGCTCCGGCCCGGCCACGTCGGCCTCGGCGAGCTGGACGCGGCCGGAGGTGAAGGCGTCGGCGAGGTTCTCCAGCCGCCCGGTGGACAGATCGTCGACCACGACCACGTCGTGCCCGTCGTGGACCAGGCGGTCCACCAGGGCGGAGCCGATGAAGCCGGCGCCACCCGTGACCAGCGTGCGCATTCTGCCGACCGCCCTTTCGAGTCGGATCGAGGACATGGATTCGCAATGGTAGCCGCCCGTCTTGTGCCGGGCCGCCCGATCGTGCAGGGTACCTCCGCGAACGGCGAGTCGGAGGAGACGCGGTTGCAGCAGGCGGTGGACGAGCGGACGGCGACCAGCGTGCCCTCCTGGTGGCTCTCGCGCACCTGGCTGCTGCCCTACCTGGTGATCGCGGCGGTCGTGGCCAGCGACCTGCTGCTGCCGCGATCGCTGTCGACCGGTGAGTTCCTGGTGCTGGCGCCGCTGCTGGCCGGCCGGGTGACGACCGGGCGCGACCAGGTCTTCGCGGCCGGCCTGATCGCGCTGGTGGTCGGCTTCGTGCTCGGAAAATATCCGCACGAGGTCGACACCTCGCAGCTCGCCCTGCGGCTGATCCTGATCGCGCTCGGCACCATGTTCGCGCTGCTCAACCAGGGCGCCTACCGGCGCGAGCGCTCCGCCTTCGGGCGCGCCGCGGACACCATCACCCTGGCGGCGGCGCTGGCGGCGGGGCTCGAGACGGAGCAGGCCTACGAGCTGCTGGTCCGCTCGGCGCGGACGCTGTACGAGGCGACCGCGGTGGCGGTCTACCGGCGCCAGCGCGACGCGATGGTCTCGGTCGCGCAGGACCGCGAACCGCTGGTCCCGCAGCTGCCGGCCCGGCTCGACCAGGCCTCCTTCCCGGCCGCCTTCTCGGGCCGGCCGGAGCGGGTCGGCGGCCGCTCGCGCTCAGGGCCGGAAGGGCCGATGCTGGAGGCCCGCGGGCTCAGCAGCCTGCTGTGGCTGCCGCTGATCGACGCGGCCGGCCGGCAGACCGGGGTGATCCTGCTCGCCTGGCGGCGGCGCGACCCGCGCCTGTCCGCCTCCGACCTGGAGACCTCGACGCGCTTCGCCAGCCTCGGCGCCCGCGCGATCTCCGGCTCCGAACGGGTGCGGGCCCAGGCCGAGGTGCTCCACCAGATCCAGGCGCTGCTGCTGGAGACGCCGCCGGCCTGGTCGGCCGGCTACCGGATCGGGGTCCGCTACCAGTCGGCCAGCACGCTGGCCGAGATCGGCGGCGACTTCTACGACGTGGTCGAGGTCGGCGAGGCGAGCGAGGAGGGGCTGGCGTTCGTCATCGCCGACGCTCGCGGCAAGGGCCTGGAGGCCAGCTCGATGGCGGCCGTGCTCAAAGGCGCGTTCCGGACGCTGGCGGGGGAGGGCGCCGGCCCGTCGGCGATCCTCGTCCGGCTCGACCGGCTGGTGGAGCGCGAGGGCGGTGAGGAGGACTTCGTGACGGCGCTGGCAGGTCGTGTCTTCCCCAACGGCCGCCTGGTGCTGGCCTCTGCGGGCCATCCGGTGCCGCTCGGCATCGGGCCGCGGCTGCACCCGAGGATCGCCGCGCCGCTGGGCCTCGGCACCCGGCCGGACGACGCGTTCGCCCTGCTCAGGCCCGGCCAGCGGCTGATCTGCTACACCGACGGGCTGGTCGAGGCGCGCAACCCCGAGGGGGAGTTCATCAACCCCGCCGCCCTCGACCGCGCCATGGCGGGCAGCACCCTCGACGACGTCCTGGACGGGCTGGTGGCCACGGTCGAGCGGCACAGCGGCGGCCGCCACACCGACGACCTCGCCCTGCTCGGTCTCGAGTACTCCCCCCGCGGTTGAGGCATCCGCCAGCGGTGGGACGACTGGGTAGGATGAACCCGGCGCCATCCGCGCCCGTCGACTGAGCCCCACGAGGGAGCCGCCCCATGGATTTCGCGCTCGAACCCGAGCAGGAGGAGTTCCGCAAGACCGTCAGGGCCTTCGCCGAGGAGGTGGTCGCCCCCAGGGCCGAGGCGATGGACCGGGCGGAGGAGATGGACCCGGCGGTCCTGGACCAGATGGCCGAAATGGGCCTGTTCGGCCTGCCGTTCCCGGAGCGCCACGGCGGCATGGGCGCCGACTACTTCACGCTCTGCCTGGCGATCGAGGAGCTGGCCCGGGTCGACTCGTCGGTGGCGCTCACGCTGGAGGCGGCGGTCGGGCTCGGCGCCATGCCGATCTGGCGCTTCGGCAACGAGCAGCAGAAGCAGCGCTGGCTGCCGCCGCTGGCATCCGGCGAGGGGCTCGGCGCCTTCGGCCTGACCGAGCCGGGCGGCGGCTCCGACGCCGGCGCGCTGCGCACGCGCGCCCGCCTGGAGGGCGGCCAGTGGGTGATCGACGGGACCAAGGCGTTCATCACCAACGCCGGCCTGCCGCGCTCCAGCATGGTCACGGTGGCGGCGGTCACCGGCGAGCGGGCCGACGGCCGCGCCGAGATCTCCAACATCGTCGTGCCGGCCGGCACGCCCGGCTACCGCGTCGGCAAGGCCTACTCCAAGATCGGCTGGCACGCCTCGGACACGCGTGAGCTGGTCTTCGAGGACTGCCGCGTCCCCGAGGAGAACCTCCTGGGCGAGCGGGGCGCCGGGCTGGCCAACTTCCTGCGCACGCTGGAGGAGGGCCGCGTGGCCGTGGCGGCGCTGGGGACCGGGCTGTGCCAGGGCTGCGTCGACGAATGCGTGAAGTACGCGCGGGAGCGGCAGGCCTTCGGCCAGCCGATCGCCTCCTTCCAGGCGGTCGCCTTCAAGATCGCCGACATGGAGCTGCGGGCCCACACCGCCAGGCTGGCCTGGCAGCGGGCGGCCACCACGCTGGCCGCCGGCGAGCCGCTCGGCAGGCTGGCCGCGATCGCCAAGCTGTACGCCTCGGAGGCGGCGGTGACCTCCGCGCGCGAGGCGGTCCAGGTGCACGGCGGCTACGGCTACATGAACGAGTTCCCGGTGGCGCGCTTCTACCGCGACGCCAAGGTCCTGGAGATCGGCGAGGGCACCAGCGAGGTGATGCGCATCCTCATCGCCCGCTCCCTCGGGCTGGACCCGGGGAGGTGACGGGGGCTTCGCCGATGGCCGGAGTCCGGGTGGGGGACAGTCCCGCCCGGCGCGCGGCCGCGGCGAAGCGGACCGCGTCGCGGACGGCGCAGCCGTCGTGGTCGTTGTTGAAGTACACGTACACGTCGGCGGACGGCTCCCAGGTCCCCGCCAGCGCCTCCGCCCAGGTGGCCAGCGCCTGCCGGCCGTAGCAGGGCCGGGGCGTGCCGGTGCCCTCGTGGAAGCGCAGGTAGGTCCAGGCGGCCGTGCGCCACACCGGCGAGCGCCTGCGTGCCCGGTCCGTCAGGCACATGGCCGCGCCGCGCTCGCGCAGCAGCTCCAGGACCTGGTCGCTGAACCAGCTCTGGTGACGCGGCTCCACGGCGACCCGGACGCCGGCGGGGAAGCATGCGAGCGTGGCGTCCAGCAGGCCGGCGTCGGCCCGCAACGACGGCGGCAACTGCAGCAGCACCGGGCCGAGCTTGCCGCCGAGATAGGCCGCGTGCCCCAGGAAACGCGCCACCGGCTCAGACGGATCGCGCAGGCGCTTCACGTGGGTCAGAAAGCGGCTCGCCTTGACCGCCATGACGAAATCGGGGGGCGTGCGATCCGACCATGCCGCGAACGTGTCGGCCTCGGGAAGGCGGTAGAACGCGTTGTTGGATTCCACCGTCGCGAACCGGCTGGCATAGTGCTCCAGCCATCTGCTCGGCGCGAGCCGCTCTGGATAGAAACGACCGCGCCAGTCCCTGTACTGCCAACCTGAAGTGCCAACCAGGACCGGCATTTTGCGTTCCTGACGCGAAAGAAGGTCGGGGCATCACCTTACGACCACTCTCACGCCTTTTGCGGAAGAGCGCGATTCGGGTGGTGTGCGGGTAGCGAGGCCCGAGTCTACAACCCGTAGCGTTCCTTCATGGTGGGATCGCCGGGGTCGATCTCGCGCAGCCCGCCCTCGCTCAGCCGCTTGTTGATCTGCTCCAGGTGCGAGCGCACCAGCTCCTTCTCGGCCTCGGTGATCCGCCCACGATGCGGCTCGC